>ENA-OFCD01000195-OFCD01000195.1-metagenomes-genome-assembly--contig:-NODE-195-length-40408-cov-7.261443_pt1 | contig 40408 bp, 40 predicted proteins | sample MGYA00153392_OFCD01 | MGnify analysis MGYA00153392 | reverse complement strand
GGCGGGCCCTGCCGATGGACCTGTCGTCGCCGGTGCCGGCCACCACCGAGCCGGTCGACGTGCTGCCTGACTCGGCCTGGCTCGAGCCGGCGCCGACCGGCGACATCCTGGGCAGCGCTGCCGACCCGGCGCAGCGGGCGGTGCTGTCGGACAGCGTGCGGCTGGCCTTCGTCGCCGCACTGCAGAGCCTGCCGCCCACGCAACGGGCGGTGCTGCTGCTGCGGGAGGTGCTGTGCTGGTCGGCGGCGGAGACTGCGGACCTGCTCGACGCGACGGTCGCGTCGGTCAACAGCGCGCTGCAGCGGGCCAGGGCGACGATGTCGACGCAGGACCGTCACACGCCTCCTGCGGCGCTGGCCCCCGGTCACGCGGACCTGCTGGCCCGCTACGTGCGGGCGTTCGAGGCGTATGACATCGAGGCGCTGGTCGATCTGCTGCGCGAGGACGCGAGCATCTCGATGCCGCCGATGTCGATGTGGCTGCGCGGCCGACCGGACCTGCGGGCCTGGTACCTCGGCACCGGGATCGGCTGCCTGGGCTCCCGGCTGGTCGCGACCAGCGCCAATGGGCTGACGGCGTACGGGCAGTACCGCGTCGACCCCGCCGGCGGCCACGCCCCCTGGTCACTGCAGGTGCTGGAGGTCGTCGACGGGCGGATCGCGCACGTGCACCACTTCCTGGACACGACACTGTTCGCGCGCTTCGGGCTGCCGCTGCACCTATAAGGCGCCCAGTTAAGGTCCGGACGTGCACATCCCCTTCTCCCCCTCACCGACGTCGAGCGTCGGGGTCGAGTGGGAGCTCGAGCTCGTCGACCGCGAGAGCAGGCACCTGCGCGGGGGCGCCAGCGAGATCTTGGACGAGCTGTCCCCGGGCCGCGAGCACCCCAAGGCCAAGCACGAGCTGCTCGAGTCGACGATCGAGATCATCACCGACGTCTGCTCGACGGTCGGGGAGGCCGAGGCCGACCTGGCCGCCACGATCGCGGAGCTGACGCCACTGGTCGAGGCGCGCGGGCTCGGGTTGATGTGCTCGGGCACCCACCCGCGCACCGACTGGCAGACCCAGCAGATCAGCCCGGACCCGCGGTACGCCAAGCTGATCGACGACATGCAGTGGCTCGCGCGCCGGCTGCAGATCTTCGGGGTGCACGTGCACGTGGGCGTGCGCTCGGCCGACAAGGCGATCGCGATCGTCAACGCCCTTTCCGGCTACATCCCGCACCTGCTCGCGCTGTCGGCCTCCTCGCCGTACTGGGTCGGCGCCGACACCGGGCTGGCGTCGGCCCGCTCGAAGGTGTTCGAGGGCTTGCCCACGGCGGGTCTGCCCTACCAGCTGTCGGGGTGGCCGGCGTTCGAGGAGTACCTGGAGTCGATGATCTCCACCGGGACGATCGCCTCCATCAAGGAGGTCTGGTGGGACATCCGGCCGCACCCGACCTACGGGACCGTTGAGCTGCGGATCTGCGACGGCCTGCCGACGCTGTACGAGGTGGGCATGGTCGCGGCGATCTCGCAGTGCCTTGTCGAGACGTTCGACCGCGAGATCGACAAGGGCTACACGCTGCCGATGCCGAAGGGCTGGGTGGTGCGTGAGAACAAGTGGCGCGCCGCCCGGCACGGCCTGGCGGCGCAGTTGATCACCGAGGACGGCCACGTACGGCCGGTGCGCGAGGCCCTCGCCGACCTCGTACACGAGCTGCGCCCGACCGCGCAGCGGTTGCACTGCGAGGCTGAGCTCGACCGGGTGACGAGCGTCCTGGCGGGTGGGGCGTCCTACCAGCGTCAACGGGCGGTCGCAGCCGCCAGCGGCGGTGACCTGACCGCGGTCGTCGACAGCCTGCTGCGGGAGTTCGCCGACGGCCGGCCGGGCGGCGCTGGGTGAGCGTGGCGGACCGCTGGCTCGCCCTACACGGCGACGACCTGGTGGCGCTGCGTCGCGACCTGCACGCCCACCCCGAACTCAGCCGGCAGGAGCACCGCACGACCGCGCTGCTCTGGGAGCGGCTCGATGTCGCCGGGCTCGCGCCCAAGGTGCTGGCCGCCGGCACGGGGCTGGTCTGCGAGCTCGGCGACGGCGACGGCCCGGTGGTCGGGCTGCGAGCCGACATCGACGCGCTGCCCCTGCAGGACGACAAGGACGTGCCCTACCGCTCCCGTACGCAGGGGGTCTGCCACGCCTGCGGCCACGACGTGCACACCGCGGTCGTGCTCGGTGCCGGCCTGGCGCTGGCCGGCGAGGCGTTGCCCGGCCGGGTCCGGCTGCTGTTCCAGCCGGCTGAGGAGCTGATGCCGGGCGGCGCGCTCGACGTGATCGCCGAGGGCGGTACGCAGGGGCTGTCGACGCTGTTCGCGCTGCACTGCGACCCGTCGCTGGAGGTCGGCCGGATCGGGCTGAAGACCGGTCCGCTGACGGCCGCCGCCGACCTCGTCCAGGTCCGGCTGACCGGCCCCGGCGGGCATACCTCGCGGCCGCACAACACCGTCGACCTGGTGCACGCGCTGGCGACCGTCGCGACCGGGCTGCCCGATGCGCTCAGCCGCCTGGTCGACCCGCGGGCCGGGCTGTGCCTGGTCTGGGGACACGTCTCGGCTGGCACCGCGTCCAATGCCATCCCGCGCGAAGGCGTGCTGCGCGGCACGCTGCGGGTGCTCGACAAGGGCGCCTGGGAGGCTGCCCCGCAGCTGGTGCGGCGGCTGGTCGAGGGCCTCGCCGCGCCATTTGGCGCGGTCGCCGACGTGACATATGAGCGAGGCGTGCCGCCGGTGGTCAACCAGCCGGCCGCGACGGCGCTGCTGTCGGAGGCCGCGACGACGGCGCTCGGCAGGGGCGCGGTCGTGCCGACGCTGCAGTCGCTCGGCGGCGAGGACTTCGCCTGGTACCTGGACCGGGTGCCCGGTGCGATGGCCCGGCTCGGTGTCCGTGCGCCTGCGTCCGACCGGCCCTACGACCTGCACCAGAGCGGCTTCGACGTCGACGAGGACGCCATCGGTGTCGGGGTGCGGGTGCTCGTGGCGGCGGCGCAGGCCGCCCTGACGGTGTGACACCGGCTGCCTGGCGGACCTGGACCGCGCTCGGCCTGGTCTACGTCGTGTGGGGCTCGACGTACCTCGCGATCCGGTACGTCGTGGACAGCCTGCCGGCGCTGCTCACCGCGAGCGCGCGCTTCCTGGCCGCCGCCGTGCTGGTCACGGTGTTCCTGCTGCTCCGCCGGGGCGTGGCGGTCTTCCGGTCGACCCCGCGACAGCTCGTCAACGCCGTCGCGATCGGGGTGCTGCTGCTGTGCGGTGGCAACGGCGGGGTGACGCTGGCCGAGCAGGCCCACCTGCCGTCCGGGCTCGCCGCGCTGCTCGTCGCCGGGGTACCGCTGTGGGTCGTCGTGCTGCGGGCGAGCGGCCGTGACTGGCCCACCCCGATCACGGTCGTGGGCGTCCTGCTCGGCTTCGTCGGCCTCGCGGTGCTGCTGCTGCCCGGCGCCCGGCCCGACGGCGTACGGCTCGGGGCCGTGCTCCTGGTCATCGCCAGCAGCGTGCTGTGGGCGCTCGGGTCCTGGACGGCGAGCCGGGTGTCGCTGCCCGCCGACCCGCTGGTCACGACCGTCGTCGAGATGCTCGGCGGCGCCATCGGCCTGGCTGCGCTGGGCTTCGCGCGCGGCGAGTCCGTGCGGCTCACCGGCGTACAGACGTCGTCCGTGCTGGCGTTCGCGTACCTCGTCGTGTTCGGGTCCATCGTCGCCTTCACCGCGTACTCCTGGCTGCTCGGGCACGCCCCGATCAGCTGGGTGTCGACGTATGCCTACGTCAACCCGGTCGTCGCCGTGCTGCTCGGCGCGGCCTTCGTCGGCGAGCAGATCACCTCGACGACGCTCGTCGGCGGTGGGGTGACGCTGCTGGCCGTCGCCGTCGTCATCGCCGAGGAGGGGCGTCGCAAGCGCGCCTTGCGGCCGGCTGTGCCCGCCGACGCCGCGCTCCACGAGGCCGCCCGCCGCTGAGGCCGGTGAACGGAACTGGCTGGCGTCGTCGCGGGCTTAGGCGCCGGTCGCGCGGCAGGGACGGGTACGCAGCTCGACCACGTAGTCATCCGGGGCGCCGGCGTCCTCGGCGGCCTGCGCCAGCACCCCCAGGTAGCGGGCAGAGGGCAGGCCACCCTCGTAGCCGTCCAGGACGTACACCCAGGCCACCTGCGAGGCCTCCAGCGTGTGCACGCGGACCTTGATCTTGCGGTACAGCCCGCTGTCGGCGCCCTCCCAGGCGTCGAGTGCCTCGCCGTCGGCATCGGTGAGGTCGTAGACCCCGACGTACACGTGCTCGCTGGGAGCTTCGACGAGGGTCGCCAGCGCACCCTCCCAGCCGAGCTCCTCGCCGCCGAAGGTCAACCGCCAGCCCTCGATCCAGCCGGTGCCGAGGACGGGTGAGTGCGGGCAGCGCTGCTTCATCTGCGCCGGGTCCAGGTTGCTGCCGTAGGCGGCGTAGATCGCCATAGAGCAGACCTTACGAGACGCCCGGCGAGCACCCTCGTCGCGGGGCGACAATGGACCGGTGACACGTATCGCGATCATCGGCGGCGGCCCGGCCGGCTACGAGGCGGCCCTGGTGGCTGTCCAGCTCGAGGCGCAGGTGACCCTCATCGACCGCGACGGGATCGGCGGCCAGTGCGTGCTGGCCGACTGCGTCCCCTCCAAGACCCTGATCGCGACGAGTGAGGCGATGACGTCGTTCTCGCACGCCGACCGGGTGGGGATCAGCACGCACGGGGAGGTCTCGACGCGCCTGGCCGACGTGAACGCCCGGGTCAAGGCGCTGGCCCTCGCGCAGTCCCACGACATCTCCGCCGCGCTGTCGCGACAGGACGTCGAGCTCGTGCACGGCCGGGCCACGTTGACCGCGCCCGGCAAGGTCGAGGTCACCGGCGACGACGGCACCCAGGTGCTGGCCGCCGATGCCGTGCTGATCGCGACCGGCGCCCGCCCGCGCGTCGTACCGGGCGCGGAGACCGACGGTGAGCGCATCCTGGACTGGCGCCAGCTGTACGAGCTGGCAGAGCTCCCCGAGCACCTTGTCGTCGTCGGCAGCGGCGTGACCGGCGCGGAGTTCGCCGGCGCGTACGACGCAATGGGCTCGCAGGTCACGCTGGTCTCCAGCCGCGAGCGGGTGCTGCCCGGTGAGGACGGTGACGCCGCCGAGCTGCTGCAGACCATCTTCGAGCGGCGCGGGATGGCGATCCGCCGCGGCCGGGCGGCCGGCGTGACGCGCACGGCCGAGGGGGTACGCGTTGAGCTCACCGACGGGACCGCGGTGCTCGGCAGCCACTGCCTGATGACGGTCGGCTCGGTCCCGAACACCGGTGGTCTAGGGCTGGCAGACGTGGGCGTACGACTGACCGACGCCGGGTTCGTCGAGGTGGACCGGGTGTCGCGCACCTCGGTCCCCGGCGTGTACGCCGCGGGCGACTGCACCGGCGTGCTGATGCTGGCGTCGGTCGCTGCCATGCAGGGACGGATCGCGATGTGGCACGCGCTGGGGGAGGCCGTCCAGCCGCTGCGTCTGCGTACGGTGTCGGCGAACGTCTTCACCGACCCGCAGGTCGCCTCCGTCGGCGTCACGCAGCGCCAGGTGGAGTCCGGCGAGGTCGCGGCCAGCGCCGTCATGCTGCCGCTCGCGACGAACGCCCGCGCCAAGATGCAGGGCATCACGGACGGCTTCGTGAAGTTCTTCTGCCGGCCGGGGAGCGGCACCGTCCTCGGCGGCGTCGTCGTCGCCCCGACGGCGAGCGAGTTGATCATGCCGATCTCGATCGCGGTGCAGCACGGGCTGACCGTCGACCAGATCGCGCACACCTTCGCGATCTACCCGTCGCTGTCCGGGTCGGTGACCGAGGCGGCCCGCCGGCTGATGCTGCACGGCAGCGAGCGCTGACACGGGGGCCAGCGCCGAGCGGGACAAGGCTGTCCAGGCAGACGGGTCAGGGGCGTTGGACGACCTCGACGACGCACCGCAGGCCCGGGGCTCTCGACAGCCTGGCGTCCGCGGTCAGGAGCACGCAGTCCAGTGACTCGGCAAGCGCGACGTACGAACCGTCGTACACGCTGAGGTTGTCGCGCAGGGACCAGCAGCGGGGCAGCAGGGGCAGGTGCGGCGCCCGTTGTAGCGGTAGCGCGATCAGATCGGCCAAGGCCTGCTGTGCCCGGGGCACCGGCAGTCGTTCGCTCAGCACCAGTCGCCGAAGGACCGACGACACCTCCAGGTCGATCAACCCGGGCGCGGCGAGCACCTGACCTCGCAGATGCGCCCGGGCCAGGTCTCCGTCCGCACCGTCGTCGGTCAGCGCGGGTGTGAGGACGCTGGCATCAACGACGATCACGGTCCTCCCGCAACACCGCGACGGCCACCTCGAGCGACAGATCTCCCCCGGTCCGTTCGCCAGCTCGGTCCAGGACCTCCTCGAGCGTCGGACTGGCGGCCTCCGCGATCAACCTTGCGCGCAGGTACTCCTGCAGCGACTGGTGCGCCGCCGCCGCGCGTCGGCGCAGCACGATATGAGTCTCACTCGGGACATCCTTGATCTGCACGCTTGGCATGGCGCCAATATGGCGCCGTCAGGGCGACGATGCAACCCCCTTCCTGGATATCTGACGCGATACGGCGCAGAGATCACGTGAGGGGCGCTCTGACGTTGATCGACACAGACGGGCTCCCGGATCCGCCCCAGCCCGGCACCACCACCGATCAAGAGCCGGAGCAACTTCAGGAACTACGCGGTGCATCCGGGCTGAATCAGCCTGACGGCGTTACCGTCGCGTTCGGGTGGACACGACAAGCTCTTCAGAGCGATGCGCCCACTGAACATGCCAACGGGTTGGGTCCAGATGGGAGCGTGTGACGATGGCAGACGAGTCGCGTATCAAGTGCACGGCACTTCTCGGGAAGGTGATGGCCGCGGAGGAGGCCGCAGCGCTGATTATGCCCGGCGCCAATATCGGGCTCAGCGGATTCACCGGGGCCGGCTATCCCAAGGCCGTGCCCGCCGCTCTGGTCGAGCGGATCAGCGAAGCGACCGCACGCGGTGACAGCTTCAAGGTCGGCGTCTGGACCGGTGCGTCGACGGCGCCCGAGCTCGACGGTGCCTTGGCCGCCGTCGACGGCGTCGAGCTGCGGATGCCCTACCAGTCGGATCCGGTCAGCCGGGCCAAGATCAACGCTGGGTTGATGGATTACCTCGACGTACACCTCTCGCATGTCGCGCAGATGGTGTGGGAAGGCTTTTTCGGACACCTCGACCTCGCGGTGGTCGAGGTGTCTGGGATCACGGCCAACGGCGAGCTGATCCCGTCGTCCTCCGTCGGCAACAACAAGACCTGGATCGACCAGGCCGACCGTGTCATCCTGGAAGTGAACTCCTGGCAGCCGGCCGAACTCGAAGGCATGCACGACATCTACTACGGCACCGAGCTTCCGCCCGACCGCAGGCCCATCCAGATCCTCCGGCCAGCGGACCGGATCGGATCGCCCTATTTCCAGTGCCCGCCGGAGAAGATCGTGGCGATCGTGCCGACCGACCGTCCGGACCGTAACTCCGCCTTCAGCCCGCCGGACGCCGGCTCCGACCTGATCGCCAACCACGTGCTGGACTTCCTTGCCGCCGAGGTGAAGCACGATCGGCTCCCGGCCACGTTGCTACCGCTGCAGTCGGGCGTGGGCAACATCGCCAACGCGGTGCTGGCCGGACTGGGCGCGGGCCCGTTCCGGCCGCTGACCGCTTACACGGAGGTGATCCAGGACGGCATGTTGGAACTGTTGCGGACCGGCACACTCAGCATGGCGTCGGCGACCGCCTTCTCGTTGAGCGACTCTGCCGCCCGCGAGTTCGCCGCTGACATCGCCTACTACCGAGATCACATCATCCTGCGCCCGCAGGAGATCAGTAACCATCCCGAGGTGATCCGCCGACTGGGATGCCTCGCCATGAACGGCATGATCGAAGCCGACATCTATGGGAACGTGAATTCCACCCACGTCATGGGCTCGAGTATCCAGAACGGCATCGGCGGCTCGGGAGACTTCGCCCGCAATGCGTTCATCTCCATGTTCCTCACCCCCTCGACCGCCAAACGCGGGTCGATCTCGTGCATCGTTCCGATGGTCAGCCATGTCGATCACACCGAACACGACGTCCACGTGATCGTCACCGAGCAGGGACTGGCCGACCTTCGGGGGCTGGCGCCCCGGCGCCGCGCACAGAAGATCATCGACCACTGCGCGCACCCCGATTTCCGACCAGCGCTTCAGGACTACTTCGACCGCGCTTGCGCCGGTGGGGGAGGCAGACACACCCCGCACCTGCTCGACGAAGCCTTGTCATGGCACGCACGGTTCCTGCGCGAGGGAAGCATGCGTCCAGGATGACCGGTGCGAAGTCTGTACGGGGTGAAGTCTTTCCGTCCTTCACCGGCGTTGACGCCCGGCCGACGCTGGGCAATTGCGCTCCATGTGTCGTCCCACGCGGGAACGCGGAGCTTGACCCTGTGCCCGCACTTCTGGAGCGTCCGCAGACGACCGGGCCCGCCGATGCGGACACCGCCCGCGGCGTCGGCGGATCGCAAGCAGGAGAGCAACACCTCGGACACTCGGCGCGCCGCGAAGGTGTCTGCCGCAAAGGCCTTGGTGGCCGTACGCCACCGACAGGACGGCCGATCCCCGACGGCGTGTTCGCGCCGGCCCGGGAGGCCGGGTAGTCAGTCCGCGATCTCGCAGATGACCGTGCCGGCAGGGATGACCGCGCCAACCGTGGCCGTGAGGTTGCCGATGGTGCCGGCCTTGTGCGCGTTGAGCGGCTGCTCCATCTTCATCGCCTCGAGCACGACAACCAGGTCGCCGGCCTCGACCAGCGCGCCGTCCTCGACGGCGACCTTGACGATGGTGCCCTGCATCGGTGAGGTGAGGGAGTCGCCGGAGGCCGCTGCGCCGCTGCGCTTGCCACTACCGCGTTTCGGGGCTTTGACAGGCCCCGCGGCACCGAGGCCCGCCGGCATCGTGACCTCCAAGCGCTTTCCGCCGACCTCGACGACGAGCGTGACGCGCGGCGCGGCGTCCTCGCCGACGTCCGCGGAACCGCTGAACGGCGGGATGTCGTTGTCGAACTCGGTCTCGATCCAGCGGTTGTGTACGCGGAACGGCTCGGCGGTGAAGGCTGGGTCGAGCACGACCTTGCGGTGGAACGGCAGCAGCGTCGCCAGCCCTTCCACCTGCATCTCGGAGAGCGCCCGGGCGGCCCGCTGCAATGCCTGCTCGCGGGTCGATCCGGTGACGATCAGCTTGGCCAGCAGCGAGTCGAAGGCGCCACCGATGACGTCGCCGGAGCTCACGCCGGAGTCCACACGTACGCCAGGACCCGAGGGCGCGACAAAGCTGGTCACGATGCCGGGGGCGGGCAGGAAGCCGCGGCCGGGGTCCTCACCGTTGATGCGGAACTCGAAGCTGTGCCCGCGCGGCTCGGGGTCGCCGAACCCGAGCGCCTCGCCGTCCGCGATCCGGAACTGCTCGCGCACGAGGTCGATGCCGGTGACCTCCTCGGTGACCGGGTGCTCGACCTGCAATCGGGTGTTCACTTCAAGGAAGCTGATCAGCCCGTCCGCGGCGACCAGGAACTCACAGGTGCCCGCGCCGACGTAACCGGCTGCCCGAATGATCTTCTTCGAGGCGTCGTACAGCTGCGCGGTCTGCTCGCCGGTGAGGAACGGGGCGGGGGCCTCCTCGACGACCTTCTGGTAGCGCCGCTGCAGTGAGCAGTCGCGGGTGGACACGACGACGACGTTGCCGTGGCTGTCGGCGAGGACCTGCGTCTCGACGTGCCGGGGCTTGTCGAGGTAACGCTCGACGAAGCACTCACCCCGGCCGAACGCGGCGACGGCCTCACGGACGGCCGACTCGTACAGCTCCGGGACCTCGTCCTTGGTACGCGCGATCTTCAGACCGCGACCGCCGCCGCCGAACGCCGCCTTGATGGCCACCGGCAGGCCGTGCTCCCGGACGAACGCCAGCACCTCGTCGACGCCCTTGACCGGGTCGGCGGTACCGGCCACCAGCGGCGCCCCGATCTGCAGGGCGATGTGCCGGGCCGTGGTCTTGTCGCCGAGGGCGGCGATCGCCGCCGGCGACGGCCCGATCCAGGTGGCGCCGGTGTCGATCACGGCCTGGGCGAACTCGGCGTTCTCCGACAGGAAGCCGTAGCCGGGGTGCACGGCGTCGGCGCCTGAGTCCGCGAGCGCCTTGAGGACCTTGTCGATGCGCAGGTACGAGTCGCCCGGGGTGGTCCCTCCGAGGGCGTACGCCTCGTCGGCGACCCGGACGTGCAGGGCGTCGAGGTCGGGCTCGGCGTACACCGCTACGGAGGCGAGGCCGGCGTCGCGGCAGGCGCGGGCGACCCGGACGGCAATCTCGCCGCGGTTGGCGATCAGCACCTTGCGCACGCGGCGGGCTCCCGAGGGTCGGGCGCGACCGTGACGACGCGCGGGTGGAGCCTAGCGAGGCTGCTTCGCCAACCGTGCAACCGGACGGAGGCCGGCCGCCCTGGGCACCCCCGCCGGGCACCACGTTCGCGGTGGTCTGAGGCGCTACCTCGGCAGGGTCGACGCGCGCCAGGCACCCGGGCCTGGCGCGATCGGCGCGCGCAGCACCGGTCGCGACCACAGCGGCCGGGCACGGGGCGCCGCCGCCGGGGCTGCCCGCGCCGAAAGGACCGCCAGCACGGCCGCGAGCTCCTCGGGTGTCGGGGCGCCGCGTACGACGTACAGCGCAGCGGTCATTCGTCGTCGTCGTCGTCGTCGAGCAGTAGCTCCACCTCGCAGCCGAACTGCCACGCCGGCACCTGGTAGCCGGCGCTGGTGAGCTGGCCGACGAGCCGCTCGCCGGCCTCGTGCACGATCGTCGCGGCGTCCCGGGCCGGGTCGGGGCCGCCCTCGGGGACGCCGACGAGCAGGTGCAGCGCGAGCTCCTCGACCTCGAGGTCGGCCTCGTCGTCGTCGTCGGGGGCCGGAAGCCCGAGGACCGGTGCGGCGGCCCGGTGGAAGCCCACGACCGCGGCCTCGAACTCCTCCTCGGCGGCGTCCAGGCGCGGGTCCTCGAGCGCCTGCGCGCCACCGTCCGCGGTCGCGCCGACAATCTCGACGGCCGCGACCCAGTCGTCGATGCGGGCTTTCAGCGCGTCGGCAGCGGTGCGCAGCTCCGGGGAGCCGGTGGGTCCGGTCAAGACGACCTCCTGGGGGTCACAGCGGGATGTTGCCGTGCTTCTTCGGCGGCAGGGTCTGGCGCTTGGTCTGCAGCAGCCGCAGCGCCTTGGCCACCTCGCGGCGGGTCTGCGACGGCTCGATGACCGCGTCGACGAAGCCACGCTCGGCGGCGATGTAGGGCGTCGCGAAAGTGTCCTCGTACTGCCGGATGAACTCCGCGCGGGTCCGGTCCGGGTCGTCGGAGGCCGCGATCGCCTTGCGCTGCACGATGTTGACGGCGCCCTGCGCGCCGACGACGGCCACCTGGGCTGTGGGCCAGGCCAGGTTGACGTCGGCGCCGAGGTGCTTGGAGCCCATCACGACGTACGCCCCACCGTACGCCTTACGGGTGATGATTGTGATCTTCGGAACGGTGGCCTCGGAGTAGGCGTAGAGGAGCTTGGCGCCACGTCGGATGATGCCTGCGTGTTCCTGCCCGACACCCGGCAGGAAGCCCGGAACGTCGCAGAACGTCAGCACCGGGATGCCGAACGCGTCGCAGGTGCGGACGAACCGCGCGGCCTTCTCGCTCGCGTCGATGTCCAGCGTGCCGGCGAGCTGCATGGGGTTGTTGGCCACGACGCCGACGCTGCGGCCCTCCACCCGGCCGAAGCCGACGACCATGTTCAGCGCCCACAGCTCCTGCACCTCGACGAAGTCGCCGTCGTCCAGGACCGCCTCGATGACCGTGTGCATGTCGTACGGCGCGTTGTTGCTGTCCGGGATGAACGTGTCCAGCGCAGTGAGCGGCTCCTCCAGCAGCGCGTCCCCGGCATCGAAGACCGGCGGCTCGCCATGGTTGTTGCTCGGCAGGTAGCTCAGCAGCGTCTTGGTGAGCTCGAGGACCTCCTGCTCGCTCTCGCTCATGAAGTGCGCGACGCCGCTCCTGCTGTTGTGTGCGCGCGCGCCGCCGAGGTCCTCCAGCGTGACGTCCTCACCGGTGACCGTCTTGATGACGTCGGGCCCGGTGATGAACATGTGTGACGTGCCGTCGACCATCAGGGTGAAGTCGGTGAGGGCGGGTGAGTAGACGTGGCCGCCGGCGCACGAGCCGAGGATCAGGCTGAGCTGCGGGACGACGCCCGACGCCATGACGTTGCGGTAGAAGATGTCGCCGTACAGCGCCAGACCCATGATCCCCTCCTGGATGCGCGCGCCGCTGCCCTCGTTGATGCCGATGATCGGCACGCCGGTGGTCAACGCCAGGTCCATCACCTTGCGGATCTTCTCGCCGTACACCTCACCGAGGGCGCCGCCGAAGACCGCGGCGTCCTGGCTGAACACCACGACCGGCCGGCCGTCGACGGTGCCGTGGCCGGTGATGACGCCGTCGCCGGTCGGCCGGTTCTGCTCCAGCCCGAAGTCGCGGGCGCGGTGCCGTGCGAGCGCGTCCATCTCGACGAAGCTGCCCTCGTCGAGCAGGTGCTCGATGCGCTCACGCGCGGTGCTCTTGCCGGCCGCCTGCCGCTTCTCGAGGACGGCGGAGGAGCCGGGGTGCAGCGCAGCCTCGTTGCGGCTGCGTAGATCGGCGAGCTTGCCGGCGGTGGTGTGGACATCGTTCGGCTCCGGAAGCGGCTCAGCGGTCACGCGCGGAGGGTAGCGCCGGGGTGGCCGATACTGGCTGCGTGTACGACGACCTCGGCCGGCCGCCGCTGCGGGCAGCCGCGCTGGCCCGCGCGCTCGCGCCCGACGGGTGGCGGGTCGAGGTGCTGCGTTCGACCGGCTCGACCAACCAGGTCGTCGCCGGCCGGGCACGGGCCGGGGAGCCGGCCGGGCTGGTCGTCGTCGCGGAGCAGCAGAGCGCCGGCCGGGGCCGGCTGGACCGTCAGTGGGTGTCGCCGGCGCGGGCCGGGCTGACATTCTCGGTGCTGCTGCGTCCGGACCTGCCCGCCGGGCGGGTGGGGTGGCTGCCGCTGTGGGGCGGGCTGGCCGTTGCGCGTGCGTTGCGCGAGCAGGCCGGGCTCGAGGTCGTGCTGAAGTGGCCCAACGACGTGCTGGTGGGCGGACTGAAGCTCTGCGGCCTGCTGGCGGAGGTGGTCGACGGCGCGGTCGTGCTGGGCGTCGGGCTCAACGTGACGACCCGCGCCGACGAGCTGCCCGGCTCTGCGACCTCGCTGCTGTTGGCGGGGGCTGTGACCACCGACCGCGACACGGTGCTCAGGGCAGTGCTCCGTACGCTGACCGCGGTGCTGGCGGAGCGGTCGCCCGAGGCCTACCGCACGCGGTGTTCCACCGTCGGCCGCCGGGTGCGGGTGGAGTTGCCGGGCGGGCAGGCCGTCGAAGGGATGGCGGAGCGCGTCGACGACGACGGGCGGCTGGTCGTCGATGGCACGGCGTACGGCGCGGGCGATGTGGTGCACCTTTGCGCCGACTGACGGCCTCAGTCGACGAGCTCGCCCTTGACGACCTGCGAGGGCGTGAAGGGCGGCCAGTCACCCTGCGGTGCGCGGACCCGGTCGTACGCGCGTTGCTGCGGCGCCGTGCCCGCGTGCTCGCCGGGGCCGCCGGCATTGACGCCCACGCAGGTCAGCACGGCCAGCACGCCGGAGCCGATGCAGACCAGCGCGGCGGGCAGGCCGTGCGGCAGCGCCGTCGCTGACAGCAGCACCCCCAGGGCGGCCAACCCGCGCAGCGAGAAATAAGCGACCTCGCGACGGCTTACCGACCGCTGGGTCGCACGGGGGTTCCTGGGCACGGCCCGAACGTACGTCGCGCCGCGTCGGTGCGCACGCCCGCGCCACGGGCGACCGCACGCGCGCGGAGCGCGGTTGGGCCCTCCGACGTCCGGGCCGGGCTCGCGCTGGGCCCGGCCAGATGCGGTGGGACGTCTCCGGGTCGCCGGCCAGCCTGGCCAGCCGCCTTACCGACCGGCGGCGACCGGCAGCCGGACAGGTGTGGCGGGGGCCACCCACACGAAGCGGCGGTAGGACCAGAACCGGAAGGTGGTGCCGAGGATGAGCCCGACGCCGTTGGCCGCGATGTTGTCGGCGAGCCGGGTCTGGAAGCCCAACAGGTAGTGCGACACGGCCAGGCACGACAGGGCCAGCGACAGGCCCACGCCGTTGAGCAGCATGAACAGCCCGAGCTCGCGACCCAGGCGGTGCTGGCGTTCCCGTTCGCGGAACGACCAGTGCCGATTCAAGATGTACGCGGTGCTGGCCGAGACCACCGTCGAGATGATCTTGGCAGTCAGTGGCTTGTGCGGGGCACCGGCGAGCACCAGGTTGAACACGACGAGGTCAACGCCCAAGCTCAGGAAACCGACCAGCCCGAACTTGGTGAGCTCGGTCAACAGCACCCGGAAGCGCGCGATGAGCGCGCGGGCAGCGCTCACCAGGCGAGCACAATGAGTTGGGGCACGCGAGCAGGCTAGCCGAGGCGTGGCACGATGCCCCGCGTCACGCGCCGAGGGAGGCAGCCATCACGCAGGAAGCCGTTCCACAGGCCGGGCCAGCGGGGCCGTCCTGGATCGACCTGGAGGGCGCGGCGAACGTCCGTGACGTCGGCGGGCTGCCGACGGTCGACGGCCGGCGTACGAGGTCCGGCGTGCTCATCCGCGCCGACAACCTGCAGGGGCTGACCGCCGCAGACGTCACGCGCCTGCTCTCCGGGCTCGGCGTGCGCACCGTGGTCGACCTGCGCAGCACCGGCGAGGTGCATCTTGAGGGGCCGGGTCCGCTGGCCGGCCGGGCGGCCCACCACCACCTGACGCTGATCGCCGAGCGGCCGGGTGAGCCCGACAGCGTCGAGGTGGGGCGCGCGGTCCCGAGCTTTGCGGATCGCAGTGCCCGCCGTGGGACGACGTCGACCGACATGACGGGCTACTACCTCGGCTACGTCGAGGACCAGCCGGCGCACCTCGCGCAGGCCCTGCGGGTGCTCGCCGATGCGGGCAACGGCCCGACGGTCGTGCACTGCGCCGCCGGCAAGGACCGCACCGGCACGGTCGTTGCGCTCGCCCTTTCACTGGCCGGCGTGACCCGCGACGCGGTTGTCGCCGACTACGTCGCCAGCGCCGAACGCATCGAGGGCGTGCTCGCCCGGCTGCGGGCGTCGCCGTCCTACGCCGAGGATCTGGTCGGCCAGACCATCGATGACATCCGCCCGGTCGCGGGGTCGATGGAGCGCTTCCTGGAAGAGATCGACCACCGCTACGGCGGCCCGCACGGGCTGGCCATGAGCCTCGGTGTCGACGAGGAGACCGTCGCCCGGCTCGCGGCGCGTCTGATCGGGCCCGCCCGCCCGTGACCGGGCCTGCCGACGCCCCGACGGTGCGCGCCGCGATGGGCCTGCCGGTCGTCGGGATGGTCGGCGGCGGCCAGCTGTCGAGGATGACGCACCAGGCGGCCATCTCACTCGGGCTGTCGCTGCGGGTGCTGGCCGACGCGGCGTACGACAGCGCCGCGCTGGTGGCGTCCGGCGTCGTGCTGGGCTCACACACCTCACTGGCCGACCTTCGGGCGTTCGCGGCCACCTGCGAGGTCGTGACCTTCGACCACGAGCATGTGCCCAACGATCTGCTGCAGGCTCTGGAGGCTGACGGCACGACCGTCCTGCCGGGCAGCACGGCGCTCCGGCACGCCCAGGACAAGATCGTGATGCGCGAGCGGCTGGCTGCGCTCGGCGTACCGGTGCCGGCCTTCACACCGGTCGCGACGGCCCGCGACGTCGAGGGGTTCGCCCGGCACGTCGGCTGGCCGCTGGTCCTGAAGGCCGCGACAGGTGGCTACGACGGCCGGGGGGTCTGGGTCGTCCGCGACCTGGCGGAGGCGCAGGACGTGCTGCGCGGCGGCACCCGGCTGCTGGCCGAGGAGCACGTCGCGCTGCGCCGCGAGCTGGCCGCGCTGGTCGCCCGCTCGCCCGAGGGGCAGGGCGCTGCCTGGCCGGTCGTCGAGACGGTGCAGGCCGACGGGGTCTGCGTCGAGGTCGTCGCCCCGGCGCCCGGCCTGTCGGATGATGACGCCGTACAGGCCCAGGAGCTCGCCCTGCGCCTCGCCGACGAGCTCGGCGTGGTCGGCGTCATGGCTGTCGAGCTGTTCGAGACGGCGGGTCCCGGCGGGGCCACCCGGTTGCTGGTCAACGAGCTCGCGATGCGGCCGCACAACTCCGGGCACTGGACGATCGAGGGCTCGCGGACCTCGCAGTTCGAGCAGCACCTGCGGGCCGTCCTGGACTGGCCGATGGGCTCGACGACGCTGACCGCGCCCTGGGTGGTGATGGCCAACGTGCTCGGCGGCGCGGGCGACGCCGACCTCGACCGCCGGCTGCACATGCTGTTCGGCCGGGACCCCGGGATCAAGGTGCATCTGTACGGCAAGCAGGTGCGGCCCGGCCGCAAGATCGGCCACGTGACCGCGCTCGGCGACGACCTGGCGCAGACCCGGAGCCGGGCCCAGGAGGGCGCGGCCTGGCTGACCGGCGGGCGGTGGGTGCACTGACCCCGCTGGTCGCGGTCGTCATGGGCTCGGACTCCGACTGGCCGGTGATGGAGGCCGCCGCGCTCGCGTTGGCGGAGTTCGGGGTGCCGTACGAGGTACGCGTGCTGTCCGCCCACCGCACCCCCCGCGCCATGCTCGACTGGGCGTCGGCCGCTGCCGACCGCGGCCTGCGGGTCGTCGTCGCCGGCGCCGGCGGCGCGGCCCACCTGCCGGGCATGGTCGCGTCGGCGACGCCGCTTCCGGTCATCGGCGTACCGGTGCCGCTGGCGCACCTCGACGGCCTGGACTCGCTGCTGTCCATCGTCCAGATGCCGGCGGGCATCCCGGTCGCGACGGTGTCGATCGGTGGCGCGCGCAACGCCGGGCTGCTGGCCGTACGCGTGCTGGCGACCTCCGACCCGGGCCTGCGGGCGCGGGTCGAGGGCTTCCAGGCGGGGCTGGCCCACGCATCCCTGACCAGGGACCAGCAGCTGCAGGAGCGGCTGCGCCCACCGGCCGAGTGACGCTGTGAAGGTGCCGCGTCCGGCCTAGGATGGGCGGTATGGACCCGTCGTATGCGCTGTATGGCCTGACCGAGGAGCACCAGCTCCTGCGCAAGTCCGTCCGCCAGCTTGCGGAGGACAAGATTGCCCCGCGGGCGGCCGAGATCGACGAGACGGCCGAGTACCCGTGGGACGTGCACGCCGAGCTCAAGCGCGCCGATCTGCTGGCGATCCACGTGCCGGAGGAGTACGGCGGGGCCGGCGCCGACCGGATCGCGCACTCGATCGTCGTTGAGGAGATCGCCCGGGTCTGCGCCTCGAGCTCGCTGATCGTGGCGGGCAACAAGCTCGGCACGATGGGGCTGATCCTGTCCGGCAGCGAGGAGCTCAAGCAGGAGTTCCTGCCCGCGGTGGCGACGGGGGACTCGACGTTCTCGTACGCCCTGTCCGAGCGCGAGGCCGGCAGCGACGCGGCGGCCATGCGTACCCGCGCGGTACGCGATGGCGACCACTACGTGCTGAACGGCACGAAGTGCTGGATCACCGGTGCCGGTGCCAGCACGCACTACACGGTCATGGCGGTCACCGACCCGGGCAAGGGCGCCAACGGGATCTCGGCGTTCGTCGTCAGTCAGGACGACCCGGGGTTCTCGGTCGGCGGCAAGGAGCGCAAGATGGGCATCAAGGGCTCGCCGACCCGCGAGATCTACTTCGAGGACTGCCGTATCCCGGCCAGCCGGATGATCGGCGCCGAGGGCACCGGCTTCAAGACCGCGCTGAAGACCCTGGACCACACCCGCTCGATGATCGGCGCACAGGCGGTCGGTATCGCGCAGGGCGCACTCGACGCGGCGATCGCCTACACCAAGGAGCGCCGGCAGTTCGGCAAGGCGATCGCGGACTTCCAGAACACCCAGTTCATGCTCGCCGACATGGCCATGAAGGTCGAGGCTGCCCGCCAGCTGGTCTATGTCGCCAACGCAAGTGCCGAGCGGGGCGACCCCGACCTGACGTTCCTGTCGAGTGCGAGCAAGACCTTCGCCAGCGACACCGCGATGCAGGTCACGGTCGACGCCGTCCAGCTGTTCGGGGGCTACGGCTACACCCGCGACTTCCCGGTCGAGCGGATGATGCGGGACGCCAAGATCACCCAGATCTATGAGGGCACCAACCAGATCCAGCGCCTGGTGATGGCCCGGACGCTGCTGGCGTAACTGCTGCGGTCAGGCGTGCGTCCGTAGCGCGCTACTTCTCCCCGAGGGTGGCGCGCACGACCTGGTCGAAGCCGAGCTGCCCGTCCGGCAGGCGCGCGGCTTCGAGCCGTTGCTCGAGGCGCTCGCGCAGGGCCGGGCGGTCGCGGTCGGGCACCGCCTCCCAGGCCACCCGCTGCCCGATCGACCACGTCCAGCGATACCAGTGGTCGGGGTCGGTGAAGCGGACCGGCACCGTCGTCGAGACGGTACGGACGTCGCGCAGCCCGGCACCGGCGAGCAGCTGCTCGACGCCTTCGTCGGAGGCGAACGGGCCGACGGCGCCGCTGGTGCGGGCGTCCTTGACCTGCGCGGGGGCATTTGCCATCAGCGCGACGTCGAGCTCGCGCCAGGCCTGGCCAACGGCGCCGAACGTCGTGACCCCGAGCCGCCCGCCGACCGCCAGCAGCTCTCGCCAGGTACGAAGGGCCGCCGCCGGGTCGGGTAGGAAGAACAGCACCAGCGAGCTCGCCACCACGTCGTAGGAGCCGGCCGGCCGGTCCGGAGCCACTGCGTCGTCCACGCGTACATCGACCGTCAGACCCTGCTGCGCTGCGCCGTCCCTGGCGGCCTGCGCCATCACCGACGACAGGTCCAGACCGTCCGCCGAGCCCGCGAGCCGGGCGGCCCGCAGCAGCACAGCGCCCCGACCGCAGCCGATGTCGAGGACCCGCTCACCCGTCCGCACCTCGAGCGCGTCGACCAGCAGCTGGGCGACCGGGCCGAACAGCTCCACCCCGACACCGTCGTACGTCGGGGCGGCCCGGTCGAACACCCCTGTAATCGCTCGCTGCTGTTCCATGGCGACCCCCCCGGTCAACGTGCCATCTGCGCCGGTATCAGCGCAAGGCCTCGCCCACCACGCGCAGGTCGGCCACCAGCCCGGCCAGGGCAGTCTCGCGGTCGTCCGCCCGCAGCACCGCCGAGGGGTGGATGGTGGCCAACGCCCGTGGACCGCCGGCCTGCGGCCAGTCCATCACGGTGCCGCGCTGCTGGGTGACCCGGAATGACGGGCCGTAGATGGTCTTGGCCGCGGTCGCGCCGAGCAGGACCACCAGCTCGGGCGCGACGGCGGCCAGTTCGGCAGTCAGCCATGGCCGGCAGGCCGCCACCTCGTAGCTGTCCGGAGTGGCGTGGATGCGGCGCTTGCCGCTGACGGTGAACTTGAAGTGCTTGACGGCATTGGTGACGTAGACGTCGCTCCGGTCGACGCCGGCGTGGTCGAGTGCCTGCACGAGCAGCCGCCCGGCCGGTCCGACGAAGGGCACTCCCTGCTGGTCCTCCAGGTCGCCGGGCTGCTCGCCGACCAGCATCAGCCGCGCGCTCGCCGCACCGCGGCCGAACACGACCTGCGTCGCCGGCTCCCAGAGCGGGCAGCCGCGGCAGTCCGGCGCGACGGCGCGCAGCGCCTCGAGGTCGGTCGTCCGCGGGAGGTAGGGGGCTGCGGTCGGCCAGTCGGGGCGCGGCATCTGCTGGCACTACCCGCCGTAGCCGCGGCCGCACCCGCCGCACCTTGTCGTCAGCGCCGGGCGTCGGCGTAGCGGCGCAGCGCCTCCTGTCGCTCGGCGGAGTGGTCGACGACCCGCTGCGGGTAGCCCTCGGGCAGCCCGTCCGGCAGCGTCCAGGGCTCGTGCACGGCCTTGCCCGGGACGTCGCGCAGCTCAGGCACCCAGCGGCGGATGTAGTCGCCCCGGGGGTCGTGGTCCTGACCCTGCTTCACCGGGTTGAAGACCCGGAAGTACGGAGAGGGGTCGGTGCCGGTGCCGGCGATCCACTGCCAGCCCTGCTGGTTGTTGGCCAGGTCGCCGTCGCGTAGGTGCTGCATGAAGAACCGCGCCCCGCGTCGCCAGTGCAGGTGCAGGTCCTTGCACAGGAAGGAGCCGACGATCATCCGTACGCGGTTGTGCATCCACGCCTCGCCGAGCAGCTGCCGCATCCCTGCGTCGACGATCGGAAAGCCGGTCCGGCCGGTTGCCCACGCGCCCCACAGGGTCTCCGCGTGTTCGCCGTTGTCGTACTCGAGCTTCGCCAGCTGCGGCTGCAGCTCGTGCCGGGCGCTGTCCGGTCGGTGGTGCAGGACATCGGCGTAGAAGTCGCGGAACACCACCTCGCGGCGCAGGGCGTCCCCACCGTCGCTGTTCGGCAGCTGCGCCAGCAGCGTGCGCGGATGGATACAGCCGTACTTGAGGTAGACCGACAGTCGGCTGGTGCCGTCCACCCCGGGATTGTTGCGGAGCCGGTGATAGTCCTCGATCCCGTCGTCGAGGAACTCCCGCCAGCGCGCCAGGGCGCCGCGCTCCCCGGCGGGTGGCAGCTCGACGTCGCCGAGGTCCGGGTCAGCCGGTACGCCGTCGCTCGGCAGGCCGCCGTCGGTCCAGGCCACAACCCGCGGCGTCAGACCCGGCGAGTGGACCCCCCGCGCGGTCCAGGCGCGGGCGAACGGCGTGTAGACGCGGTACGGCGTGCCGTCGTCCTTCAAGAGCTGGCCGGGGGTCACCGCGTACGGCGACCCGGTGGCCACCAGCGGCACCTGGCCCAGGGCGGCCTCGACCCGGTGGTCGCGCTCGCGGCCGTACGGCCCGTGGTCGCCGCTGATGTGCACACCGCCGGCCTCGACCTCGCGCGCCACCCGCGGTACGACAACCTCCGGCCGGCCGGCTAGCACCCGCAGCCGCCCGTCGGTGCGCTCGGTGAGCTCGCGCAGGCAGCGGTACAGAAACGCCAGGCGGGGGGCGCCGGAGGGCCCGCGCAGCGCGTCGTCCAGCACGAACAGCGGGACGACCTCGTCGGCGGCGTCACGCGCTGCGAGCAGCGCCGGGGAGTCGGCCAGGCGCAGGTCGCGGCGTAGCCAGAGCACGGAGGTGGTCACCGGCGGGACGCTAGAGCCTGCCGCCCCGATGCGCCGCCGGAGCGCTGGGGTATGGGTGATGTCACCTCGGGGGTAGGTGGCAGTAGCGATCTTGAGGGCAGAGCATGGCGAGCAGCCCGGCTGTCAGCACCTTCCCCATGTCCCGAGAGGACTCCGCATGACCACACCGCTCGCGGTCGACTTCCAGGGGCCCGTCACCGACGCGTTCCGCTCAGTCGCCACCTTCGTCCCGAAGCTCATCGGCTTCCTGCTGATCCTGATCATTGGCTACTTCATCGCGAAGTTCATTGCCACGTTCGTGGAGAAGGTGCTCGAGAAGGTCAACTTCGACGAGGCTGTCGAGAAGGGCCCGATCAAACAGGCGCTGTCGCGCAGTCAGTACGACGCCAGCGACATCGTCAGCCTGCTGGTCTTCTACGCGATCTTCATCCCGGTGCTATCGGCCGCAATCGGCACGCTGGGCATCGCCGCCCTGCAGGCCCCGCTGGCCGCCTTCATCATCCTGATCCCGAAGATCATCGTCGCCCTCGTCGTCATCGTGCTGGGTGGCGTGGTCGCCGGCGCGGTCAAGAAGCTCATCGAAGGCAGCCTCGGCGGCCTGTCCTACGGCACGGCCCTCGCCAACGGCGTCGGTGTCCTGGTCATGCTGGTCTTCGTCAAGGCGGCCCTGGACGAGGTCGGCATCGCGACTGCGGTCACCGGTCCGGTCCTGATCACCATCCTCGCCACTGTCGGCGGCATCCTCGTCGTCGGTGTCGGCGGCGCCCTCATCAAGCCGATGCAGCCTCGCCTCGAGAAGATGCTGGCCAAGGCCGAGGACGAGTCGAGCAACGTCAAGCGGGAGGCGCACAAGCCCTACCCGTCGGACTCGCCCTCGACCGCCCCCACCGCCGCGTACCAGACCGGCGGCGGTAGCACCTCCCGCTAGCCGTCGCGGGCCCGCTCCCATCGGGGGGCGGGCCCGGTTGGGCTGACGTTCGACCACAGTCCAACGGCCGCCGCTGCCCCTGTGGCGCCTCAGGGGTTGCCAAGTGCACGTGACGTGCGCGGTGCCGTCGCGACCGCCCGCGGACGTCTCTCGTTCGCCGTGCCCCCGGAGAGAATCGAACTCCCGACGCCCTCCTTAGGACGGAGGCGCTCTATCCACTGAGCTACGGAGGCGGACCCCTCGAGGGTAGCCGTCGGGCACCCTCAGCTGCGCAGGTACGAGGCGCCGTTGACGTCGACGACGGTGCCGCTGGCGAACTGCGCGCCCGGGGACGCCAGCCACAGCACGGCCGAGGCAACCTCCTCCGGCCGGGCCACCCGGTTGAACGGCGACTGCGCCCGGACGGCATCGCCGGCCGGCCCGTCGAGCACCTCGCGGGCCATGTCGGTCTCGACGAAGCCCGGCGCGACGGTGGTCACCGAGATGCCGTGCGGCGCCAGGGCCAGCGCCATCGACTGGCCGAAGGCGTTGAGGCCTGCCTTGCTCGCGCCGTACGCCGGGCAGTCCGGCTCGCCGCGGAACGCCCCGCGACTCGAGACGTTGACCACCGCCCCGCCGCCGGCGGCGATGAGGTAGGGCACCGCACAGAAGGTCGCGTGCGCCGCGCCGAGCAGGTTGACGGACAGCGTGCGGGTCCAGGCCGCCTGCCACTGCTCGAAAGTGCTGCTCAGCGGTGGGTGGCCCACGAAGATGCCGGCATTGTTGACCAGGACGTCCAGCCCGTCGAGGGCCACCGCGGCCGCGTCGACGGCCCGCCGAACCTGCTCCGCATCCCCGAGATCGGCCTGCACCAGCGCGTGCCCGTCGCCATCGAGTGAGCCGAGCACCTGCTCGGCCTCGGCGTACGAGGCGCCCCAGTGCACCGCAACCCGGTCGCCCTGCGCGGCAAAGGCCCGCGCGACTGCTGCGCCGATGCCGCGGGACGCGCCGGTCACCAGAACCGCACGGCTCACCGGACCGCCGCGGCAACGCCGGCGAGCAGCCGGTCGACATCGTCGTCATCGGTGTACGGCGCCAACCCGGCCCGTACGCCGCCGGTATCGCCGAGGCCCAGGTGCCGCGACATCTCCAGGGCGTAGAAGCTGCCGGCGGGGGCGTTGACGCCGCGGTCGGCGAGCAGCTCGTACACCTCACGGGGCGCGCGACCGCGCACCGACAGCAACACGGTGGGCGTGCGGCGCGTCGGGCTGCCGTGCACGCGCACTCCGTCGATGGTTGACAACTCGGTGAGCAGTCGCCCCATCAGCCGGTCCTCGTGCTTCTCGACGGCGGCCATGGAGCCCAGCACCCGCTCGCGGCGGGTGCCGATACCGCCCGAGATGCTGGCGATGAATTCGACCGTGGCCGTGGTGCCGGCCAGCAGCTCGTACGGCAGGGTGCCCGCCTCGAACCGCTCCGGCACCGCGTCGGTCGAGGGCAGCAGCTTGTCCGGGTGAACAGTCGCCAGCAGCTCCGGGTCAGCGGCCAGCACCCCGTGGTGCGGGCCGAAGAACTTGTAGGGCGAGCACGCGTAGAAGTCGGCTCCCAGAGCGGCGACGTCCACCGGGGCGTGCGCCGTGAGATGGACGCCGTCCACATACAGCAGGGCGCCGGCGGCGTGCACGACGGCCGCGATCGCGGGGACGTCGGGACGGGTCCCGATCAGGTTCGAGGCGCCGGTGACGGCGACGACGCGGGTGCGGTCCGTCAGCAGCGCGGCGACCGCCTGGACTGCCAGCTCACCGGTCGCGGAGTCGGGGTCGGCCCAGCGCACCGTGGCGCCGACGGAGCGGGCGGCGTCGACCCATGGCCTGATGTTGGCGTCGTGGTCGAGCCGCGTCACGACGACCTCGTCCTCCGGGCCCCACTGCTTGGCGAGCGCCCGCGCGAGGTCATACGTCAGCTGAGTCATCGAGCGGCCGAAGACCACGCCGCCCGGGTCGGCACCGAGCAGGTCGGCGACCGCTGCCCGGGCACCGAGCACGACCTCGTCGGCGCGCCGCTCCGCAGCGGTGACGCTGCCGCGGTTGGCGATCCCGGAGGTGAGCGTGCGCGCAACGGCCTGCGCCACCTGCTCGGGGACCTGCGAGCCGCCGGGCCCGTCGAAATGCGCGACGCCCTCGCGCAGCGCTGGGAAGCAGGAGCGGACTGCGGCGACGTCGTACTGGGAGCTCATACCCCCCATCCTGCCCGTCGCTCGGTTGCCGGTCAGGATGCGGCGACTCCCCGGTGCTCTGTGCCGATCCCGGGCCGGCAGTGACGGCTCGTACGCTCGATGCGTGGCCCGCCGCCTGCCCCGCCGCGCCGTAGGTCCGCCCGGCGCTCGGCCGCCCCACCCCGAGCCGCGGGGGCCGGTCACGGATCGCGAGCCGCCGTCGGAGGAGCCGGACGACGATGAGCGACTGCGGGCCGAGCAGCCGCCGCACCACGATCGCGGCGTCTGAGGGGGCACCGGCGCGGTGCACGGGAGAGTGCGGTCTGCGGGCTGGGCGGGCACGCTGGCACGGATGGACCGCACCGAACTGCAGCACCGCTACCTCGAGCTCGTCCGCGTGGTGCTGCCCGAGCGGGCAGCCCAGGACGGATGGGTGCTTCGGCGGGACCACTGCTTCGGCCGGGTGCTGCTCGACGACGCTGTCGGCGGGTGTTGGTACGACGTGCTCGACCGCCGGCACGCCGCCTTCAGACAGCTGGACGACGAACGACTTGCGCACGCCGTCGCGCAGGGCGAGCGGCTCCTGCGCGAGGGTGACCCGCTGCTGCGCGGGCTCGATGCGCAGTCACTGCGATGGCGTGGCAAGCCGCAGAAGGCCCCCGGGCGACCTCGGGTGTAGCCGGCTCGACCGGCAACCCGCCCGGACCGATCGAGCAGCGGGCCGGCCGAGCAGCGGGCCGGCCGAGCAGCGGGCCGGCTCGGCCTCCCGGCAGGGCCGCCTTCGCCGCACCGCCGAGGGTGGCTCAGGGTCGCACCGTCACCGACAGCCGGCTGCTGACGGCTGCCGCGCCCAGCCGCGCCGCAGTGGACGGGGAGGTCGCCAGCACCACGAGCGCGCCTTCGCCGTCGGCGCCCCGGGGCGGCACGGCCAGGACAGCCGAGTCTGCGGCGACGACGACCGCGCTGAGCGGTGCGTCAGGCCCGGTACCGGCCGCCAACACATCGACGCGGTCGCCGGGGCGCAGCAGGCTGGACGTGGCCGGCTCCGCGAGCCGCACGGGGACCGCCACGAGGCCTGGCGTATCGAGGGCGGCCAGCAGGCCGGGACCGACAAGTCGCACGTCGGTGAGGGGCTCGCCGCGACGTACGGCACCGGCGAGCAGCCGGCCGGCAACCGGCTGGTCGACAGCAAGCGCGCCGTCGGGGACCACTCCGGTCGGCAGCCGGACCGGGGCCACATCACCGGCGGTCAGCGCGGTCCCGGCACCGAGGTCGCGGGCGGCGGCGAGGACGGCGACGGCAGTGGGCGGGGAGGGTGCGAGCACCGGCAGGGCGGTCGCGACGGCGGCGGCCGCGAGCCCGCCGGCCAGCAGCCACCGGCGCCGTACCGCAGCACGCAGCAGGTCGTCCATGGCCCGCCGCAGCCCGCTCACGGCAGCTCGAGCCGGACGTCGAGCCCGTCCAGTGCATGTGAGCACGGGCAGTCACGCCCGGCCGGGAGCGCCGGCACCACGGCGGTGAGCAGGGTGCGCAGCCGGCCGACGTTGTCGGCGAACACCCGGAAGACGTCCTGTGCGGTGACCGCCCCGTCGGCTTCCAGGCCGGCGTCAAGGTCAGTGACGAGCGCGACGGCGGTGTAGCAGAGAGCGAGCTCGCGGGCCAGCACGGCCTCGGGGTGGCCGGTCATGTTGACGACGTCCCAGCCGGACCGACTGAAGGCCTGCGATTCCGCCCGAGTGGAGAACCGGGGTCCTTCGATGACCACCATCGTGCCGCCCGCGGTGACTGGCCAGCCTGCGCCCGAGGCATGGGCGCTGACGGTGGCGCGGCCGACGGGACAGTACGGGTCGGCGAACGGCACGTGCACAGCCCCCACCTCGTGGAAGGTCTGTGGTCGACCGCTGGTCCGGTCGACCAGCTGGTCGGGGACGACCAGCGCGCCCGGGCCGAGATGTGGTTGCAGACCCCCGACCGCGCACGGCGCGAGGACCTGCTGCACACCCAGCGACCGAAGCGCCCACAGGTTGGCGCGGTAGGGGATCCGGTGCGGCGGGAACCGGTGGTCGCGGCCGTGCCGCGCCACGAAGGCGACCGTGCGCCCCGCCACCGTGCCGACCCTCAATGGATCGCTCGGTGGTCCGTACGGCGTCTGCACGGTCACGTCCTCGGCGTCGTCAAGGAAGTCGTAGAAGCCGGAGCCCCCGATCACACCGATCTCGGCCCGAGTCACCGCGCTGCCCCCTGCTGCCGTCGGGCGACCTCGCCGCCCGCTCCGTGACCGACCTTAGGGGGCCGCAGGCGAGCAGATCCTGCCGTCCACAGCCGCGCCGACCGTCCACAGCCCGCTGCACCGGCAGTCCGGTCGGGCACTGTTCAACCGGCGGCCCGGTCAGGTGCCCTTGCCGGCCGGTGCCCTGCCCGACGACGAGCCGGACGAGCCGGACGAGCCCGACGAGCCCGACGAGCCCGACGAGCCACTGTTCACGGACCCGGACGACGCAGTGGCGCCGTCCTTCTTGCCGCCGTCCCGCTTGCCCGAGTCGGCCTTGCCAGCATCGGCTCCACCGCCATCGCCCTTGCCGCCGCCACCGCGGTTGCCGCCATCGCCCTTGCCGCCATCGCCCTTACCGCTGTCAACCTTTCCGGCGTCGCCCCCGCTCCCCTCGGCCCTGCCCGCGCCGGCCTTGCCGTCACCCTTGCTGCCGTCACCCTTGCCCGCACCTGCCGGGGCGGCCCGTGAGTCGTTCTTGTAGAAGCCCGAGCCCTTGAAGACGACGCCCACAGCGGAGTACACCTTGCGCAGGGCCCCGCCGCAGGCCGGGCACTCGGTCAGTGCAGCGTCGGTGAACGACTGGACGGCCTCGAGCGGCTCCTGGCACTGTGTACAGGCGTACTGGTAGGTCGGCACCGCTCATGCTCCTCGACTGGCACTCATAGGTCGTGAGTGCCAAGTGTGCGGTACGCGCGGCCCGGCGGTCCACCACGGACGGTGCAGCCTGCCGGCCCCTTGCCTGAGAAGGCGGCCGGAGGCGGGGCATCTGCGGGGACGACTACGGCGCTGGCATCCCCGTCGATGTGCAGAACGCGGCGGCGCGAGGTCCGAGCGCGCACTCGGACGGCTCGACGAGTGGCACCCGCCCGTGAAAAGCGGCCCGGTCGGGCCCCGCCGAGTCGCTCGACCGCGGAAGGCAATCTTGCGTCCCTGACCCGGTTGGCCGGCACGGACCTGCCGACGGGGATCGGCGATACCCGAGCGCCGAGAGCTACGGAACGCGCTCGTGCTGGTCGATGCCGATCCGCGCCCGAGTCGTCCGCGCGGCCCCGACCCGCTCACCCGCCGCGGCCACTCCTGTCACCCCGACCACGGACATTGTGTGCATCACCTCAGGATGTTGCACACAAAGTTGCCCTCGGACGCGCTTGTGCCCGCGTGGCTGGCAACCTCAGGGCGGACATTGTGTGTCGGGAGCCGATGATGAACACACAAAGTACGTCTTCTACGAGGCCCGCGGTGTGCTGCCAGGCCCAGAGGGCGCAGGTGTACCCAGAAGCTCGCCCGCACCCGTAGATGTGGCCGTCGCCAACCTCCGTGGTGTTTCGTTCACACAGCTGTGCAGTCAGTAGGCGCGGGCAGTGCGTCCGTCCTCGGGTCGTACGTCCCACCGCTGTGCGATCAGGGGCTCACGTTGTCGACCTGGGCGAGCAGCGCCCGCCCGAGGTCGGCCAGCGCGCACACCTGGTCCGGCCGCAGCCCGTCGAAGACCAGCGACCGGACCGCCTCGATGTGGCCGGGGGCGCTGGCCAGCAGCTTGGCCCAACCGGCATCGGTGAGCACCGCAACCTGGCCGCGGCCATCGTCGGCCGAACGCTCACGGCGTACCCAGCCCCTCGTCACCAGCCTGGTGACTCCGTGCGACAGCCGCGACAGCGAGGAGTTGGCGCGCGCCGCGAGCTCGCTCATCCGCAATGACCGGCCGGGCGCCTCCGACAGCATCGCGAGCACCCAGTAGCCGAAGTGGGTGAGCTGGGCGTCGCGCTGCAGCTGGGCGTCCAGGGCGGCCGGCAGACGGGTCATCACGCCGGCGAGCTGTCGCCAGGCGTCCTGCTCCTCGTCGCTGAGCCAGCGGGGCTCAACCGCTGGGGGCACGGCAGGCCGGGACACGGGCAGAGAGTACGGCGTGGGGGGTGGCTCACCGGACCGCTGACGCTCACGAGCGCGGCGACACCGGCCGGCCAGAGCGCCGTCGCCGGTCCGTCACGGACGCGCCCGATTGGCTCGCGAGGTTGCGCCGCATGGCGCTACGCCGCGCGACGTAAGGGGTCGAGGCACAAGGGGTCATCCTCCTCGTCGGACAGGACCATCCATGACCGTGATCACCTGGCGCATCAGCAAGAGTTGCTGCATCTGCGCGATGGCGGCCGCCGCCGTCAGCTCCGTGCTCGTCGGCGCCACCGGCACCGCGACCGCGAGCGCGGCGCCCGGGCCCGGCGCTGCCGGCTCGTTGTCGCTGCTCGCCTCGAAGTGGGGCGGCAAGCAAGCCGACGATGTGGCGCTGGCCGACGGCAAGGTCAACCGCGCCGACCAAGACCCCGGCTCCCTCTACACGCTCACCCGCGCCACCGGAGCCCGCCAGCTGTGGAAGCACACCGACGCGGCGGGCCGTCCGCTCACGGGTACGGGCGTGACGGTCGCGCTACTCGACTCCGGGGTTGCCTCCGTGCCCGGCCTGGACGCGGTGGGCAAGGTCGTGCTGGGGCCCGACCTGTCCGGGTCGGACACGACCAGTGCCGGTGACGCGTTCGGCCACGGCACCTTCATGGCCGGGCTGATCGCCGCCAGGGACCCGGCTAAGAACAAGGACGGTCGGTCCGTGGCGGCCGAGGCGGCAGCGCCGGACGTCCAAGAGGGCCTGGCGCCGGATGCCGGACTCCTCTCGGTCAAGCTGGCCGGAGCCGACGGAGTCGTCTCGGTGGACGCGGTCATCGCGGGCCTCGCCTGGACCGTCGCGCACCGCAACGACAACGGCATGCACGTACGTGTCGTCAACCTCTCCTTCGGGGCCGACGCGCTCCAGCCCTACGAGGTTGACCCGCTGGCCGCGGCCGTCGAGGCCGCTTGGCGGGCTGGCATCGTGGTGGTGGCCTCGGTCGGCAATGACGGGGCGAGCGCGGGTCACGTCGCCGACCCGGCGCTGGACCCGTTCGTGCTCGCGGTCGGTGCTTCTGACCCGCTCGGCAAGGTCGGCGGGTGGGACAAACCGGTGCTGGCCGACTTCAGCCAGCGGGTCGCTACCGGACGCCACGCCGACCTGGTGGCGCCCGGCACCTCCGTGGTCAGCCTGCGTGCGCCCGGGTCCACGATCGATGTCGGCAACCCGCAAGGGCTCGTCGCCGGTGACGCAGCGGGACGATTGTTCCGCGGCTCCGGCACGAGCCAGGCCGCCGCCGTCGTCAGCGGTTCGGTCGCCCTGCTCCTGCAGGCGCACCCCGAGCTCACGCCGGACCAGGTAAAGGCAACGCTGGTCCGTACCGCAGAGGCGATCCCGAGCGCCGGCACCGACGCCGGTACCGGCCAGATCGACCTGGAGCAGGCCCTGCGCGCGGCCGACGACATCGCCTCAAAGGATGCGCTGCGCTTGCGTACGGCCGTCCAGAGCTTCCCGAGCTCCACCGGCCTCGACGGCTACGCGCCCGACGCGCTGGTCGGCGACTGGGACGGCGCCCGCTGGAACGGTGCCCGCTGGAACGGTGCCCGCTGGAACGGTGCCCGCTGGAACGGTGCTCGCTGGAACGGTGCTCGCTGGAACGGTGCTCGCTGGAACGGTGGCGACTGGTCGTGACGTCGTCGGCACGGCAGGCAGATCGCCTGCCGGCTGCGCCCGGTCCCAGCCTGGCCGTGAGCAGGCCCCTCCCGGACGTGCCCGCACCCACGCCGCCGGGCCGCGGCCCGGCCACGCTGACCGGCTGCCTGACGGCCCTGCTGGGGGCGGCTGCGCTCGGCCTCGCGGTGACCGCCGGAGGCGTGGCGCGGCCGACGCACGCCATCGCCATCGGCCTGGTGCTGGCCGGACTTTTCGCGGCCGCCGAGGTCGGCTACGTCTCGGTGGAGTTCCGGCGGCAGACGTACTCCTTCACCGTCGCCGGAATCCCGCTCGTGCTCGGGCTGCTCGCCCTGCCGACGGTCTGGGTCGTCGTCGCCAGGGTGCTCGGGGCGGCAGGAGTCCTGCTGCTGCAACGCCTCGCCCCGGTCAAGACGGCGTACAACCTGGCGGCGTTCGCGTTCGAGACGGCACTGGCCGGCTGGCTGCTGGCGCACTGGGGGCTGTCCGGGGCGGTCCTGGATCTGCGGGTCGCGCTGGTGACGTACGCAACCCTGCTCGCGCTCGACCTGTTGATGACCACCCTCGTGCTGTGCCAGATCCGGCTCCACGGCGGCAGCCTGGGTCGCCCGCAGGTCGCCGCCGCGCTGCTGCCTGCGAGCGTGTTCAATGCCGTCGCGCTCGCGTTCGCCCTGGTGGCGGCGGTTCTGCTGAGGCAGGGCGAGCTCGGCTGGACGCTGCTGGCGGCGGTGACCGGGGTCAGTGCGGCTGCCTATCGCGCACACACCCGCCTGACCGCCCGGCACGAGGCCCTCGGTCAGGTCAGCGACTTCGTCGAGGACACCTCGGGCGCGGAGACGGTCGACGCGCTCGCAGGGCAGCGCGTCGCCCGGGTCCGCGCGCTGCTCGGCGCCGGCACCGCGCAGGCGCTGCTGGGAGAGCCCGGCAGCGATCGGCTGATGCAGCTGACCGTGGACAGCACCGACCGGCTCGTCGTGACCTCCCTGCTCCGGCACGAGGTCGACTGGCTGTGCCAGCGGGTTCAGGACCAGGACGAGGCGGTGCTGGTCACCCGCCGGTGCAAGGACGCCGGCCTGCGCCGCTGGCTCGCCGACCGGGGGGCGTGGGACGCCGTGGTGGTGCCGCTGACGCACGGCGAAGGCCTGCGCGGCGTTCTGCTGGTGACCGACCGGCAAGCCGATCACGCGACGTTCACCTCCGACGACGTCACGATGCTGCGCTCGCTCGCCGGGCACCTGGGCGTCGCGTTGCGCAGCACCCGCCTGCTCCAGCGGTTGCGTCACGACGCCACCCATGACGTCCTCACCGGACTCGCCAACCGTGCGCTGCTGCAGGAGCGCCTCGACGCGGTGCTCGCCGACGACGAGCTGGCTGACGCCGCGGTCCTGCTGCTGGACCTGGACGGGTTCAAGGAGGTCAACGACGCGCTGGGCCACGAGGTGGGGGACCGGCTTCTGCGGGTCGTGGGCGAGCGGCTCGACGCCTGCTCACCGCCCGGTTCCACGGTGGCCCGGCTAGGCGGCGACGAGTTCGCGGTGCTGCTGCCGATCGCGACCGGCGTCGATCCGCAACGGGCCGAGCGGCTCGGCGTGGTCGCCGACGAGCTGGCCGCCGTCCTGGCCGCGGCCGTTGTCGTGCCGGTGGTCTTTGAGGAGGGCACGGTCAGCGTCGAGGCCAGCATCGGCGTCGCGACGACGGCGGACGGGCCGCTGCGCCACGACCTGCTGCGTTATGCCGACACGGCGATGTACGCAGCCAAAAGCTCGCAGGCGACGGTGCGCCGGTACACCGTCGAGCTGGATCGTGGCCGGGCCGAGCGGCTGGCGCTCGTCGCGGACCTGCGCCTGGCGCTGGACCGCGACGAGCTCGTCCTGCTCTTCCAGCCCAAGATGGACCTGCGCACCGGCCGGGTCACCGGCGCCGAAGCCCTTGTGCGGTGGCAGCACCCGCGCTGGGGCCTGCTGTCACCGGACGTCTTCATCCCGGCCGCCGAGTCGACCGGGCTGATCGAGCCGCTTACCCAGCTGGTGCTCGACCGGGCCCTGTTGGCCTGCCGGGACTGGCGGGACGCCGGCCTGGACCTCACCGTCGCCGTCAACCTGTCCGCCCGCAACGTCAGCAGCCCCGACCTCCCGCAGGTCGTCCTGTCCGCCCTGCGGGCGGCCGGACTGCCGGCCCGGTCGCTCGTCCTGGAGATCACCGAGAGCAGTGTCATGGGCGACCCGGACGCCGCCGTCCCGGTACTGGAGCGCCTGGTCGACGCCGGTGTGACCCTGAGCCTGGATGACTTCGGCACCGGCTACTCCTCGCTTGCCTACCTGCAGCGCCTGCCGGTGCAGGAGCTGAAGATCGACCGGTCCTTCGTCACCGGCCTCGGGAGCACCGGCGACGACCGCGCCGCCGTCGCACTCATCAGCAGCATCGTCGGGCTGGGACGGGCTTTCGGGCTGCGAGTCGTCGCCGAGGGCGTCGAGGACGGGGTGACCCTCCGCCGGCTGGCCGCGCTGGGCTGCGACCTCGCCCAGGGCTACCTGCTGGGCCGGCCGGGGACGGCCGACGCGCTGGCCGCACTGGCTCGGGCACCGCGCCTGGACGCGCTCACCGCGGCGGCGCCGCCGGCCCTGCGGTCGGTCCTGGCCAGCGGCTCCCTCACATAACGGCCCGGACGGGCCGCTGTGTCACGGCACGACGACCTCGAGCCGCCCGGTGTGCACGTCGTACACCGCACCGGCGGTGGGCAGGCCCTTCGGCAGGAAGGGCCAGCTGCGCAGCCGCTGGACGTCGCGCTCCAAGGCGGCGCGCTGGTCCTGCACCGTCGCGAAGTCGATGCTGCGAGCGTCCATCCCGGTGACCTCCCGGACGGCCTGCTGCACCTGCTCGTCGCTGCGCTTGGACATGCCGCAGTCGGTGTGCGGGACGACCAGGACACGCTGCACGCCGAGCAGCGCGACGGCCAGCACCAGCGTCCGCAGCACGTCGTCGGTGACCCGGGCGCCGGCGTTACGCAGGATCTTCGCGTCGCCCTTGGCCAGCCCGAGCATCTGCAGGGGTTCGATCCGGGAGTCCATACAGGTCACGACAGCCAGCCCGCGCGCGGCGCGGCCCTCGAGTTGCTCGTCAATGAACCGGTCGGCATAGCGACCATTACCCGCCAGCACGTCGTTGAAGTTCGCATCCATCGGGTCAGTCTGCTACCTGGCGAGGGGTAGCCGCACCACGCCCGACGGCAGCGCCACCGCGTGCACCCGGATGTCATGCGCCTCGGCCGGCAGCGCCTCGACGAACTCACCCTCGTGCAGCAGCGCGATGACCAGGCCGACGGCGTGCACCAGCGCCCGGTCGTAGGACCCACCCCCTCGACCGAGGCGTACGCCGACGTGGTCGACGGCGAGCGCGGGGACCAGGACGACCTCGCAGCTGGCAAGCGCCTCGATCCCGAGCGCCGGACCGCCACCGCTGGCGACCCAGTCCAGGTGGCGGTCGGGCCGCAGCACCGGCAGCAGCGTCGACGCCGTCAGCAGACCGGACGTCGCCGGCTCGGTGTCGAACGCCGCGTACGCCGCAACCCGCCGACCGGCGAGCAGGCCCCGCAGTGCTGTGTCACGGCGCGCGTCGCCGTCAGCCCGGGCGCCCAGCGACATCGCCGCCCGCGCCGCCAGGAGCTCCGCCCGCAGGCCGGCTTTCGTCACGGCAGACAGCATTCCCCGTAAGGTCCGGACATGGCAGTCACCAAAGCGGTCATCCCCGCAGCCGGGCTGGGCACCCGCTTCCTGCCCGCGACCAAGGCGTCGCCGAAGGAGATGCTGCCGGTCGTCGACAAACCGGCGATCCAGTACGTCGTCGAGGAGGCCGCCGCGGCCGGCCTGACCGACGTCCTCATGATCACCGGTCGCAGCAAGCGGGCGCTTGAGGACCACTTCGACCGGGTCGTGGAGCTCGAGGACGCGCTGGCTGCCAAGGGTGACCTGGAGCGGCTGGCGCTGGTCCGGAGGGCGACCGATCTGGCGAAGGTGCACTACGTACGCCAGGGCGACCCCCGGGGGCTCGGGCACGCCGTCCTCGCCGCGGCCGAGCACGTCGGCCGGCAGGCCTTCGCGGTGCTGCTCGGCGACGACCTGATCGACCCGCGCGACCCGCTGCTGACCCGGATGGTCGAGGTGCAGGCCCGCGAGGGCGGCTCCGTCGTGGCCCTGATGGAGGTGCCGCCGGACATGATCAGCATGTACGGCTGCGCGGCCGTCGAGCCGGGCGGCGGCGATGTCGTGCGGGTCACCGGGCTGGTCGAGAAGCCCCCGGCCGATGAGGCCCCGAGCAATCTGGCGATCATCGGCCGGTACGTCCTGTCGCCGACGGTCTTCGACGTGCTGCGCGAAACCCCGCCGGGCCGTGGCGGCGAGATCCAGCTGACCGACGCGATCTCCGGGCTCCTGACGACCGAACCGGTGCACGGTGTGGTGTTCCGCGGGCGGCGCTACGACACCGGTGACCGCCTCGACTACCTCAAGGCGGTCGTCCGCCTGGCTGCCGAACGCGACGACCTCGGCGAGCCGTTCCTGGCCTGGCTACGCGAGTGGCTGCCCGACCAGCCGACCCTGTCGCGGCAACAGGTGGAGGCCCAGCCGTGATCAGCGTCGACGAGCACCTGGCCAGAGTGCTGTCCGTCGTGCAGCCGCTGTCGCCGCTGGATCTCGGGCTGCTCGACGCGCAAGGTTGCTTCCTGGACGAGGACGTGCACGCCCCGGCGCCGCTGCCGGGCTTCGACAACAGCGCGATGGACGGCTACGCGGTACGCACCGCCGACCTGTCGGGCGAGCTGCCGCTCGTGCTACCCGTGGTCGGCGACGTCGCGGCCGGCCCCGCCTCGCCGCTACGGGTCCAGCCGGGTCTGTGCGTGCGGATCATGACCGGTGCCGCGCTGCCGGAGGGCGCCGACGCGGTCGTACCGCTGGAGCTGACCGACGGCGGCGTCAAGCACGTGCGGATCGACCAGACCGTCGAGCCCGGGGCGTACATCCGTCGGGCCGGCGAGGACGTCGCCGCCGGCGACCTGGTCCTGACCCGCGGTACGGCGCTCGGCAGCGCGAACATCGGACTGGCCGCGGCGATCGGGCGAAACCGGGTGCTGGTGCGCCCGCGCCCGCGGGTGGTCGTCGTCTCGACCGGCAGCGAGCTCGTCGAGCCGGGCGCACCGATGGGTCCCGGGCAGATCGCGGACGCCAACAGCTTCGCGCTGACCGCGGCCGCCATCGAGGCCGGGGCGCTGGCCTACCGGGTCGGGATCGTCCCGGACGAGGCGCGCACGCTGCTGTCCACGCTGGAGGACCAGCTGGTACGCGCCGACGTGCTGATCACCAGCGGCGGCGTCAGCGTCGGGGCGTACGACGTGGTCAAGGAGGTCCTGTCGCGGATCGGCACCGTGCAGTTCGACAAGGTTGCGATGCAGCCGGGCATGCCGCAGGGCTTTGGCACCATCGGCCCCGACGACACGCCGATCTTCGCGCTGCCGGGCAACCCGGTGTCGGCGCTGGTGAGCTTCGAGGTCTTCGTACGGCCGGCGCTGCGCCGCATGATCGGCGCCGAGCCCCTCCAGCGGCCCCGTGTGTCGGCGGTCACGACCGAGTCGTTCAGCTCGCCGGAGGGCAAACGCTCGTTCGTCCGGGTGCACCTGTCGGTGCGCAAAGGTGTCCACGTCGTGACCCCGGTCAGCGGCCCGGGCTCGCACCTGCTCGCCGGGATGGCCCGGGCCAACGCCCTCGTGGTCGTCCCCGAGCAGGTCGTGCAGGTCGCCGCCGGTGAGCCGGTGACCGTGCTGCTGCTGGAGCGGCGGGCCCGGTGAGCGACCGGCTGACCCACCTGGACGACTCCGGTGCGGCCAGGATGGTCGACGTCACGGCCAAAGCCGTGACCGCGCGGTCGGCCACGGCGACCGGCCGGGTCAACCTGTCGCCCGAGGTCGTGGCGCTGCTGCGCGGTGAGGGGATGCCCAAGGGCGATGCCCTGGCGGTCGCCCGGGTCGCCGGCATCATGGGCGCCAAGCGCACCCCCGACCTGGTGCCGCTGTGCCACCCGATCGCGCTGTCCGGGGTGACCGTCGACCTGGTGGTTGACGACGCGGGGGTCGCCGTCACCGCCACGGCTCGCACCGCCGACCGTACGGGCGTGGAGATGGAGGCGTTGACCGCTGTCAGCGTCGCCTGCCTCACCGTCGTCGACATGTGCAAGGCAGTCGACGCCCGGGCGGTCATCGGCGGGATCCGGGTCGAGACCAAGTCGGGCGGCAAGAGCGGCCCGTGGTCGCGGTGACGGCCGGCCGCGTACTGGTTGTCACCGTGTCGGACCGCTCCTCCCGGGGCGAGCGGGCCGATGCGTCCGGGCCCTTGCTGGCCTCTTTGATGGCCGGGCTCGGCTTCGAGGTCGGCCCGGTGGTCGTCGTACCGGATGAGGTCGAGGCGGTCCGGGCGGCGCTGCTCGCAGGTGTCGACGAGGCGTACGACGTCATCCTGACGACGGGCGGCACCGGTCTCTCGCCGCGTGACGTCACCCCGGAGGCGACCGGGCCGCTGCTCGAGCGCGAGGCCCCCGGGCTCGCCGACGCCGTCCGTCAGCAGGGTCGCGATCAGGTCCCGACCTCGGTGCTTTCGCGCGGCGTCGCCGGCACAGTCGGCCGGACGCTCGTCGTCAACCTGCCGGGCTCGACCGGTGGCGTACGCGACGGCGTGGCAGCGCTGGCGCCGGTGCTCGCCCACGCGGTGGCACAGCTGCGGGGGGACGACCACTGAGGGGCTGGCCGGCCAGCGCCACCCACGGGGCGGTCGGCATCCGCCCACTGCGGCTGCGTGACGGGTCGGCCTGGAGCGAGGTCCGCCAGCGCAACCAGGCCTGGCTCGAGCCCTGGGAGGGCGCCCCCGAAGCGCAGCCCGACCTGGCCTGGGGCGACCGGCACAGCACGGCCGTCTTCGGTGCGCTGCTGCGCACGCTGCGCCGAGAGGCCAGGGCCGGCCGCGCGTTTCCCTTCGGCGTGACGTACGACGGCCGGCTGGTCGGGCAGGTCAACGTCAGCGGCGTGGTCCGTGGCGCGTTCGACAGCGGCGCGATCGGCTACTGGGTCGACCGGCGGGTCGCCGGTCTCGGCGTCACCCCGACGGCCGTCGCGATGGTCGTCGACCACGTCTTCGAGGTCGCGCGACTGCACCGCGTCGAGGCCAATGTCCGGCCCGAGAACGTGGCCTCCCTTCGCGTCGTCCAGAAGCTCGGATTCCGTCCGGAGGGCCGGCACGAGCGCTACCTGCACATCGACGGGGCCTGGCGCGACCACCTGACGTTCGGGCTGGTGCGCGACGACGTTCCGGAAGGGCTGCTACGGCGCTATACGGCGAGTTGAGCCTTCGGTTGACCTGACGGCGACACACCGCACGATGTCCACCGCTGTCGGGCACGCCGTCACTACGCTCTGTCATGTGGGCAGCGGCCTCATCCTCCTCGTCATCGTCGGTACCTGGCTCGCCGTGCTCGTCCCCATGGGACTTCGTTCGCACGACGGGCACCCCTCGCGCTCGGTGGAGCGGCTCGGGGACGCCGTGCGCGTCCTGGTGCGCCGCTCCGCCCGCACCGACCCCCCCGAGGAGCTGCCGGTCCCGGCAGGTGCGTCTCGGCGCAACCCGCTGCGCAGTGCTGCGGGCGCCGTCAAGCGTGAGGTGGGGCGCGGCCGTGCGGCCGTCACCAGCCACCGCCGTCAGCCGCTGCTGGGGCGCAGCCTCACCCTGAGCCGGGCTGTCGACCGGGTCGGGCGCCTGCTGCGTCGCCGGGCTCGCCGGCCCGGGACAGCGACCGGATGGCGGCGCCGCTCGCCGGTCACCCTGGCCACAATGCTGTGGCGGCGCCGCGAGCCCGCGCAGGCCCTGTCGCCGGCTGTGCGTCGCAGGCGGGTCCTGTCCGTCGTCCTGCTCGTCGCCGTGGGCAGCCTGCTGGGCGGCCAGGTGGGACCGGGCTGGCTGCACGCCGTCGGCGGGGCCGCCCTCACGCTCGCGCTGCTGGTCGTCGTCGATGGCCGGCGACACGCGGCCGCCCATGCCGACCGGGCCCGGCGGCGCGCCGGGCTGCGACGTGTCGAGACTCGGCAACGCCCGGATGCCCGCCCCGCGGATGCCCGCGTCGCTGCTGCCCGCGTCGCTGCCGGGCGTCGTCCGGCAACGCGTGAAACAGCCGCCCCTCTGCGGCCCGCTGCGCCGAGTCCCGCGACCGCCGGGCGCGAGTGGCAGCCCGTCCCGGTCCCCCTCCCGACCTACGTCTGCAAGGCCGTCGTGCCCGCCCGCCCCGTGGTGGTGGCCGACCTACCGGTCGAGTTGGTGCCCGCGATCGACGAGCCGGCCGAGGAGTCGGACGACATCCTCGAGCGTCGGCGGGCGGTCGGCGGCTGGTAGCCTCGGCACGGTTCTCGGGGCTGTAGCGCAGCCTGGTAGCGCACCTCGTTCGCATCGAGGGGGTCAGGGGTTCGAATCCCCTCAGCTCCACCAATCCGAACCCGACGACACGGTCCACGCCGTCGTAGCCACCGCTGCGGCGGCGTCGCCGTTGCTTCTGCCGCAGACTGCGCCATGCCCCCGTCGCGCGTCGGCCCCGGCCGGCCAGCCAAGGAGTCCAGCTGTGCCATCGCCAGCTGAAGACGTGCCCCCGCCGCGCGGGGCCCGGTCCTGCCCCCGCGCGGCCGGTATTCGCGCCCATCGCCAGCGCCGGCGGTGGACGACGGTGGCGCCAGGGGGGACAGCATGAGCCTGATACACGCCGTCGGTCACGCGCTGGCCATCGCCGGCTCGATGACCTGGGAGGTCCTCTGGGCCCTGGTGCTCGGCTTTGGCTTGTCAGCTGCTGTCCAGGCGGTGGTACGCAAGGACGAGATCACCCGGCTGCTGCCGGACGACCGGCCCAGGACGCTGTTGATAGCCACGGGCCTGGGCGCTGCCAGCTCCTCCTGCTCCTACGCCTCGGTAGCGCTGGCCCGCTCGTTGGTACGCAAGGGAGCCAACTTCACGGCCGCCATGGCCTTCGAGATCGCCAGCACCAACCTGGTGGTCGAGCTCGGCATTATTTTGGCGCTGCTCATCGGCTGGCAGTTCACCCTCGCCGAGTTCGTCGGCGGGCCGCTGATGATCCTTTTCCTGGCGCTGGCCTTCCGGCTATGGGTACGGGGCCAGGTCGTCGAAGCCGCCCGCGCCCAGGCCGACCGGGGTCTGGCCGGCAGCATGGAGGGCCACGCGGCCATGGACATGAGCGTGCAGGGTGATGGCAGCCTGTGGCAGCGGTTGCGCAGCCGCGAAGGGTTCACAGCGACCAGCCAGCTGTTCGTCATGGACTGGGCGGCTGTGTACAAGGACATCTTTGGCGGTCTGCTCGTCGCCGGCGCCTTCGCGGCCTGGGTGCCGGAGTCCTTCCTGCGGGCCTTCTTCTTCGAGGGTCACGGCGTGCTCGCCAAGATCTGGGGGCCGCTCATCGGGCCACTTGTGGCCGTCATCTCCTTCGTCTGCTCGATCGGCAATGTCCCCCTGGCCGCCGTGCTGTGGAACGGCGGCATCAGCTTCGGTGGCGTCATCTCCTTCATCTTCGCCGACCTGATCATCATCCCGATCATCTTGATCTACCGGAAGTACTACGGGACAAAGATGGCCTTGCGCATCACCGGCATCTTCTACCTGGTGATGGTGCTGGCCGGGTACGTCATCGAGCTGATCTTCGCGCCGTTGGGGCTCATCCCGAGCGGGCGCCATGCCAAGGTCACCGACGCCGCCGTGACGTGGAACTACACCACCTTCCTGAACATCGCTTTCCTGCTCTTGGCGGCGGTCCTCGTCGTTCGCTTCTTCCGCAGTGGCGGCCTGCCGATGCTCACAATGATGGGCGGCAGCCCGGACGCCATGGCTCACGGCGACCATCTTGCGAACGGTGAGGTCTCAACTGAACCGGGACACCAGGGGCCTGGCTCCTGACACGTCGTCCACGAGCGCAGCGCTCCTTGTCGCCTTGCGCGCTCGCAGGTCGAGGCGCCGCGTACAGCGCCCGGGCCGTCGAACACGTCGGGGCTGGTCAGCCGCTGCTGCTGTCGCGGGCAGCGCCGGCCACGTCCAGGAACCGCCACGTGTAGTGGCCGGCG
>ENA-OFCD01000193-OFCD01000193.1-metagenomes-genome-assembly--contig:-NODE-193-length-40498-cov-14.891378_pt1 | contig 40498 bp, 51 predicted proteins | sample MGYA00153392_OFCD01 | MGnify analysis MGYA00153392 | reverse complement strand
GCGCGAGGCGCGCAGCACGGGGAGTGATCGAATCGCACCGGGCTCGCGTCTCTCGCGACACCACGTATGCCGGAGGGCACCATGCGCGAGTTGATCCACCTCGTCATCCACGCGAACGGCAAAGCCATCGCGCTCGCTCGCGTCGACGGCTCGCCGCACGGTGTGCCGATCGAGTTCGAGGACAAGCGCATCGTGCCCGCGCTCCTCGCGAGCTGCGAAGAGCAGATGCGCAAGGCGGCGCTGGGCGGCTCGCACAAGTTCAAGGAGACGCCGCTGTGAGCAACGTCCTCTACCGCAACGAACACGAGGCGCGCAGCCTATGAGCCGAGAGCTTCAAGTCGGCGACGTGCTGCCGTACGAAGACGAGCATGGGAGGCACGCGGCGAAGATCGTCAAGATCTGGGAGCCTGGGCTTTTCAACCTGCGCGTCTACGACCCGCTCGCCAAGAATCAAGAACGCTGGTTCACCTGGCTGCATCGCGTCGCGTGCGTGCAGCTGTCCAACACCTGAGTTTGGTGCGCTCGGTCTGCTCGGTCTGCGCATAGAGGGCACAATCGTCGAGTAGATCGAAGATTCGCGAGAGTCTCGCGAGAGTGTCGCGAGAGTGTCGCGAGAGTCTCGCGCCTGACCTCCGACCTCCGACCCCGACCACCGACCACCGACCACCGACCGACACCGCGCCCTTCGGTCGCGTCGTACGTACCATTTTCGTTGTCCGGCGGACGGGGCGACCTTCCTGCGCAGGAGACCCGTGGACGCACTTTCATACCTCGGACGTGTATCGGGTCCAACGCGAGCCAGAAACGCGTAGGCGACCCCGCCACGTGCCAGCAAACCAGCGACGCGCGTAAGGGTCGGAGGACCATGGCCAAGCAGGCGAAGCAAACGGGGGGTTCTACCCCCAAAGCGGCACACCCGCCCGTCGAGGGTGGCGAGGCTGCCGTCTATGTGAAGCCGAGCGCGGTACATCCGTGGGCGGGCAACACAAAAAAACATCCACCAGAGCAGGTCGCGAAGATCGCGGCGAGCATCAAGCGGTTCGGCTTCGGCGACGCGCTGACGGCGCGACGCGAGAGCGGCGAGCTCTCGGCGGGTCATGGTCGCTGGCACGCAGCGGTTTTGCTCGACATGCCGCTCATCCCCGTGCGTTTTATTGATATCAGCGAAGACGACAATCACCTGCTCTCGATCGCGTCGAACAAGATCGGCGAGAACTCAGGGCACGACAACGAACGCCTCGCCGACGCGCTTGAAGGCGTGAGCTTCGACGACGCGATGATCGTCGGCCTCGAGGCGAAGGAGCTTGAGCGCCTGCTTGCCGACGACGAGGGCGCGCAGGTCTTCGAGACCGACGTCTCGGAGCTGTCGCCCGAGTTCTGGATCAGCATTCGCGGACCGCTCAAGATGCAGCCCGCAGCGCTCGACGTTCTGCGAGCGAGTCTCGAGGCCGTCGAAGGTCTCGACGTGCAAGTCGGCACCATCAAATGAGCACAAACGCGAAGGTCCACAACTCACCAGGCTCGATGGGCGCGAAGGTGAAGCTACGCGCGAACGCGCTCGACTACGTGACGCCGGCGCGCGTCCTCGACTGCTACTGCGGACCCGTCGGCGAGATGCACGCAGCAGTGTGGCACCGCGCCGCCGAGTACACCGGCATCGACGAAGACTTCCGCTGGCCCGACAAGCGTTGCCGCTTCGTCGCGGACACGTGCACCGTGCTGCGCTCCATCGACCTCACCGCGTTCAACGTCTTCGACATCGACGCGTTCGGCTCGCCATGGGAGGCCGCCGACATCATCGCGCAGCGTCGCCGCTGGGCGAAGGGCGAACTCGGCGCCGTGCTCTTCACTGACGGCAGCTCGCTCAAATCGCGCTGGGGCGGCGCACCGCGCGCAGCCGCTTCGCTCGCCGGAATGAAGCGCATGGACATCGCGCCGTGTATCGCCGCAGGTCGCAACGTCTCGGCGGCAGCGATGCGCGGATGGCTCGCACGCTCGAACGTGAAGCCGCTCAAGCGATGGGACGCGGAAGGTCGCGGTTTGGGTCTCAGCAGCTTGCTGATGCTCTACACGGCGATCGTCTTTGAGGGTGCGTGATGGGCAACACGGCAGACCGCGACGTCGAGTCGATTCGACTCGCTGAGCGACAAGCCAAAGCGCTCGACCTTCGCAAGCGCCGATTCACTTACGACGCCATCGCGAAAGAGTGCGGCTACTACGACCGCAGCGCGGCGAGCAAAGACGTCAAGGCAGCCATCGCGGCGATCGTCGGCGAACTGCCCGCAGAGGTGCGCGCGCTCGAACTCGAAGATCTCGACTTCATGCGGAGACGCCTCGAAGCTCCGCTGCTGCGCGGCGACATCAAGGCCATCGCCGCAAACATCCGCCTCATGGAGCGCCGCGCGAAGCTGCTCGGGCTCGATGCTCCCACGAAGGTCGAGGGCAACATCACGGGCCTCGGCGAGTTCTTGGGTCAGGTGCTCAATGACAATGATGGACCCGAAGGCGCAAGCGAAGAGGCTCCTCGCAAGGTGGACTGACCGCGCGGACCTCTTCGGCATCGAGGCCATGGGCTATGCCCTCTGGCCTCGCCAGGTCGAAGCGCTGCGCGCCATCTCGGAGTCGCCACGCGTCTGCGTGCGCTCGGGTCACAAGGTCGGCAAGTCGACCATCGACATCGTCGCCGCTGCCTGGTGGGCATGCACTCGCCACCGCGCTCGCGTCATCATGACGGCGCCGACCGCGCGGCAAGTTCGCATGGTGCTTTGGAAGGAGCTCAAGCGAGCACACCGCATGTCGCGCGCGCCGCTCGGCGGAACGCTGCACGCGACGCCGTCGACGGGCTGGCAGTTCAACGACGGTCGCGAGGTCGTCGGCTTCACCGCAGACGACAACGACAACTTCTCGGGCATCAGCGGGCCCAACATCCTCTGGATCGCTGACGAGGCGAGCGGCATCAGCGAAGAGATCTTCGAGGCCATCGAAGGCAACGCAGCCGCAGGAGTGCGCATCCTGATGACGGGCAACCCAACGCAGACCGTCGGCACGTTCTTCGAGAGCTTCGGACTCAAGTCGCAGTTCTGGAATCAGATCCATATCAGCTCGCGCGAGGCCGCAGAGCAGAACATCCCCGGACTCGCGACGCGCGCATGGTGCGATGAGCACCTCGCGATGTGGGGCGAGGACAGCCCGCTCTATCAAATCAAGGTGCTCGGTAACTTCGCGCTCCAGTCGAGCGACGCAGTCGTGCCGCTGAGTCTCGTACTCGCAGCCAACGAACGCTGGGGCGATACGCGCGGCGACGGGCCGCTCGTGCTCGGCGTCGACGTCGCGCGCTTCGGTGACGACGACTCGATCATCTCGCCGCGCAGAGGCCGCAAGGTCTACGCGATGCGCGCGCACCATGGGCTCGACACTGTCGCCATCGCTGGCGAGGTTCGGAGCGTCGCTCTCGAGCTGCGCAAGAACAACGAGACGGTGACGGTCAACGTCGACACCTGCGGCATCGGCGGCGGCGTCGCTGACGTGCTCCGCTCCTACGCGCTCGACTGGCTCGACATCGTCGACGTCAACAGCGCCGAGACCTCCGACGACGAGGACCTCTTTCCCAACCTGCGCAGCCAGCTCTGTTTCGCTGTCGCGGACTTCCTCAAGGACGGCGGCGCGCTGCCGCAAGACTCCGCGCTCGACGGTGAGCTCATCGCCGCGCGCTACTCCATCGATCCTCGCGGACGTCGCAAGGTCGAGAGCAAAGACGACATCAAGAAGCGCCTCCCCGGAGGCCGCAGCCCAGATCGCGCCGACGCCGTCGCGCTCTCGATCTATCGCCGACCGAACTTCGACACGGGCGGCAAGGCGCCGCTGCCGCAGGCTGGCGACTCCTACGAATCACGACGCGTCGGCCTCGGCTGATCGTCACGAGGACACATGACCGACGCCACCGCCGCAGAGCTTGACGCGGGCGCGGGCATCGAGCCCGCTCTCGCGCCAGCGCCGCAAGTCGATCGCTACCCGACCGTCATCGGTCAGGGTCTCTCGCTCGGCTACGTGTCGAGCGCGTTCCGCTCGTGCCTCGCAGGCTATCGCCAGCAGTACGTCGACCTCCTCGACGAACTCATGGAGAAAGACCCGCACGCTTACAGCGTCGTCTCCAAGCGAGTGCTCACGGTCGGCAGTGGACGAATCGAGATCTCGCCGCCCGAGAAGCTCAAGGGCGCAGAGCTGACGCAGGCGACCGAGGTCGCGGAGTTCGTGCAGTCGGAGATCGACGGTATCCCGTCCATCGTCGAGGCGCTCACGCTGCTCGCGTGGGCCACGTACTACGCTGTCGGCGCTCAAGAGATCATGTGGACGCAGCGCGACGACGGCACCATCGGTGTCGACTCGCTGAGCTTCGTGCACCACCGTCGGCTCTCGTATCCCGACCCGTGGTCATGGGACCTCTACATCTTCGATCAAGGCGCGTCGCTCGGCGTGCGCGGCGCGCAGCGCGCGGGCATGTACGGCATGCGCATCGCGGACCATCCGGGCAAGTTCATCGTGCACGCTCCGAAGGTGCGCGGCGACTACCCGACGCGCGAGGGCATCGGCAGGCAGATCGCCTACTGGATGACCATCAAGAACATCGCGACTCGTCTCGCGCCGCAGTACCTCGAGCGCTACGCGATCCCGTGGCCTGACTTCGAGTTCAACACGCAGACGAAAGACAACGTCGGCGAGCCGCGCGTCGCGAGCACTGACGACATCAACGGCGCGGAGATCGCAGCCAAGGCGCTCGGCAACGGCGCGCTCTCGCACTACGTGCACGCCGACGCCGTCAAGGTGAAGCTCAACGCGCCAGAGGGAACGCCGACGCTGACGTTCCCCGAATGGATCCAGCTCTGCGACTCGCAGATGTCGAAGGCAGCACTCGGCGCGACGCTGACCACTGAGGTCGGTTCGAGCGGTGGCAACCGCGCTCTCGGCGGCGTGCAGAAGCAAGGCGAAGAGAAGCTATACGAGTTCGACGGCATCTCGCTCGCGGCCACGGTCAAGCGTGACCTCGTCGACTGGCTCGTCAAACTCAACTTCCCCACGCTCGCGCGCAAGCTCTTCCCGAAGGTGAAGCTGCACGTCAACGCGGACCCAAACGCAGCCGACATCCTCGACCGCGCAACGAAGGCAGCTCTCGGCGGCATCGCTGTCGACGGCGACGCCATCGCGCAGCAGGTCAACATCCCCACGCTCCCGAACACGACGGGCACCGCGCGCCGCATGGTCCCCATGTCGCCGGTCTCCATGTCGGTCTCGCCCGAAGTCGTTGGCCTCCCGAAGCCCGACCCCGCTCTTGCGCCTGCGCCCGCCCTCGGAGCGCTCGTGCCAAACGCCCCACCCATTAAGCCCTCAAAGGAGCCCACCGATGCCCGCACTTCTTCCGACTCGTGACGCACTCGTCACCTCGCCGAGCAACATCGCCGACATGCTCTTGCTCGCGGCCTCTGGGCAGATGCGCGGCACGCTGCTCTTGTCCGGCTTCACGTTCGCGCAGGCCGACCAGTCGGTGGTCTTCACCGTCCCTGCTGGCTACCGGACGCAGATCGAAGACGCTTTCTGGGAGCCTCTCACGTCGCTCACGGGCGGCGCGGCGAGCGCCATCGGACTCAAGAGTTCGAACGCTGGGTACAACACGGCGGGCGACATCCTCGGCGGCGCGGGCGGCGATGTCGCGGCGGGTCTCACGGCCGTCGCAGCCACTCCGCTCAAGCGAACCGTCGGCGCGAAGATCGCAGCGGGCGTCATCCTCATCGCAGGCGACACCATCATCTACAACAAGATGGTCTCGGCCTTCACCGCAGGCACGTTCAATATCGCGCTTCGCTACTCGCTGATCCCGTCGGTCTGATGACGACGCACTCGCTCGACCTCGGCGTCGGCGACGTTCACGTCGACAGCGTCGACGGCGGAAAGAAGGCGCGCAAGATGGGCAGCAAGCAGAAGCTCGGCGCGCTCGCGCTGAACAAGAAAAAGAAGAAGCTCGGCGGCGCGCAGGTCGCGCCGAAGAAGAGCGCCGCGAAGGTGCGCGTGCGTGCAGACATCGCCGCAGGCGGTTCGCTGCACGTGCGCCACATGAGCGACGCGCGCGGCGAGCTAGCCACGCTCGGAGTCATCGAGCTCAACGCTACCGAGATGGCAGCGAGCGACGGCTCGAAGCCCGTCTGGATCCAGCTCGCGAAACCTGGCTCGTTCAAGGGCCACGCAGCCGGACCCTTCGCGCTCACCGCGCAGGTGTTCGACCAGATCCTCGCGAACTACCAAGCGACGACGAACCGGCGCATCCCGATCGACTTCAACCACGCCAGCGAGCAGGACCCTACGAGCGGCTCGCTGCCGACCGAGGGCGCACCGGCGCAAGGCTGGATCGTCGACATGAAGATCTCGGGGGGCAACCTCTGGGGTCTCGTCGAATGGGGCGAGCGCGCGAGGCAGTACATCCGCGAAGGCGGCTACAAGTTCTTCTCGCCCGCCATCCGCTTCAACTCGCGCGACCGCGTGACGGGTCAGCCCGTCGGCGCGCGCATGTCGAGCGGCGCTCTCACGAACGATCCCTTCCTCGACGGTCTCGTGCCAGTCGCAGCGAGCAACGCGCCAACGTTCGGCGTCGTCAAGCTCGCCGCCATATCGCACCCGAGCGAAGCGCTCCCCGGCATCCGCCGCGCGCTCAACCTCTCGGACATGGCGAGCGTCGCCGAGTGCTCCGAAGAGTTCGGCCGCCTCAACGACGCGGTCGACGAAGGCGACGGCGACGACGTGCACGGCATGCCCGTGCGCGCTCGGCTCTCCGCACTGCGCGACGAGATGCGCGCGCCGCACACGCAGGACCGAGACGAGTTTCTCGCCCAGGTGCAGGCGCTCATCGATGACGCAGGCGACAGCGACGACAACGAAAACGAATCCGGCGACCTCACCCCAGAGATCGACCCCACAGACTCCAGCGGCGAACCCGCGCAACTCGACGCCGACGACGGCGCAGAAGAGGCAGACATGACGGCCACGGACACCCAAGTCACGACCCTCTCGGCGCAGGTCGCCGAGACCACTCTCAAGCTCAGCGCGGCGAACGCGAAGGTGCTCGAGCACGAGGCGACGATCGTCGCTCGCGACGCGACCCTCAAGGCGCTCACCGACGAGAAGACGAAGCGCGACGACGCGGACTTGTCCGCCGATGTCGACGCGACGATCCTGACGTGGGGCGCGCGCAAGGGCATCGACGAGACCTCGAAGCCGCACCTGCTCAGCTTCCGCAAGAGCGACCCCGCAGGCTTCGCGGCGCTCTACCCCGTCGAGTCCGCGCGTGCACCGCAAGTGCAGCGCTTGCTCAGCGGTTCGGTGACGCCGCTCGTCGCTCGTGAAGGCGTCGAGGCCGAGGTCGTGACGCTATCGCGCATCGAAGGCGAGAGCACCGCAGCGACGACCGACCGCGTTCGCGGGGCCTTCCCCAAGCTGTCGACGCAGGGCGTCTACAACATGGCGGCGAAGATTCGCAAGGGCTGACGCGCTCACGCGCTCGCTCCACCTCGCGCCACTCACTCAACGACTCACGGCCTAGCCGCTCCCCATCGGAGCGGAGCGGCTTCGCACACCCAAAGGAACGACAGCCATGTCCGCAAACGATTTCATCTACGCGTACCAGCCCAACCTCACCGGCATCCTGTCGGTCAAGAACACCGACGGCACCAACGATATCGCCGCAGGCGACGTCGTCACGTTCGATGCGGCCAACCCGCTGAGCGCGACCAACGCCTTCTTCTGCGTCAAGCGTGCGAACGCCACCAGCGACTCGCCGTCGTGGATCGCGATCGATGCGATCCCGAAGACGAAGCAAGGCCGCGTCGCCATCAACGGCCCGATCGTTGGTGCCGTCGCAGGCGCAGCGATCACCGCAGGTACGCCGGTCATGCCGACGACCTCGGGGCAGCTCATCGCGCAGACCGCGGGTCTCCAACAGACCGGGTACTGCCTCACCACCGCAGCGGGCATCAACGACAAGATCCTCGTCCTCGTCTGCGCGGCCTTCAACCACTGAGCAGCGCGAAGGCGCCGAGAAAGAAACTCCAAACATGGGCACCACGCAAGAGCGACTCGTCGAGATCAAAAACCAGGATGGCACGTTTCGCGGTCTGCTCGACCACCGCGACGGCCGCGTCTACGATCGCAGCCACAAGCTCATCGAGACGATGTCTCTCAACGAGGATCAAGACTTCCTCCTGAGCGACTACGCCAACGAGCTCGACTGCTCGCAGCGCGCTCGCGACTGCGGACGCGCAGTCAAGATGTCGACGCGCGACGCCAGCGAGCGACTCGTCACCATGGATCTCGCCGTCGGCGACGTCCACGTCGACGCCATCGGCCCCCAGTTTATGGGCGGCTACCAGCTCAACGACACCGTCGCGGACCTCATCGCGCCCGTCGTCGTGACGAACAAGGCGAGCAACAAATACCCCGTGTGGGATGCGGCAAACGCATTCCGTCGCGTCATCCCCACCGGCAACGCGCCGGGCGGGCAAGTCGCCGAGGTGTCGCCGACGCTGTCGACGAACGCATACCAGACGATCGAGTACGCGATCTCGACGTTCGTGACGACCGAGGTCGAGGCGAACGCGGACGCTCCGCTCGTGCCGTTCCAGGCAGCGATCAAGCGTCTCATGGACGCGCTCAAGCTCGAGCGAGAGTATCGCGTCGCGACGTTGCTTCAGACGTCGGGCTCTTGGGACTCCAACGTCGTCACCACGGTTGCAGCGGGCAACAAGTGGAACGGCGGCGCGGGCTCCGATCCTCTCGGCGACTTGCAGCTAATCCTGCAGAAGTCGAACATGCCGGTCACGCGGATCCTTTGGTCCGAGCTGCTCGATCAGACGTTCAGCAAGAACCCGAACGTCCAGAACAAGATCTACGCGAAGGGCAACCTCGCGCCGATCCCGAGCGGCAACGACTTCGCCGCCGCGCTGCACCTGCCGCCGATCGTCGTCTCTCGCATGAAGTACTACGCGTCCGGCTCAGCCGCCTCGTACGTCTGGGGCAACCACCCGGTGCTCTTGCACGAGGCTCCGAGCGTCGGCTACGACGACGTCGCCACGATCAAGACCTTCCGCTGGACGGGCAACCCCGCGACGCCGGACGGTCAGCTCCAGTCGGGCGGCTGGTTGTTCCGCAGCTTCTTCGACAACCGACGCGGCGGACGCGGCGGCACCATGGGCGTCCTCGTCCACAACGACATCGAGGTCATGACGAGCAAGCTCGTCGGCGGCCTCGTCATCAACGCTTACCAGTGAGCACGGGCGGCGACGCGCTGGGCCTCGTGCTCGGCGCGTCGCCGCTTTCCATCGCTGATGCGCGCATCACAATCCAACTCGCTCTGGAGGACTTTCATGGCTGACGAAAAGAAGACCGCTCCCGCGGCACAAGCTCAACTCGCTCCCGCGCCCGCTCCCGAGGCGCCCGTCGTTCCCGAAGCGGGTCTCGCCGCCGACGTGCCTCCGGCCGTCATCTCCGGCACCGCGCAGGACGTCGACAACGCGAAGCTTCCCCCGGCTCCCAAAGAGTTCGCGGGCAAGTACCGACTCACTCACGGCAGCGTCAGGATCGGCGACCAGTTCTTCGGTCCGCCCTCCGTGTTGCAGCTCAGCGCAAACGACGGCGAACGCTTCCTCAACGCAGGCGTCGCCGAGCGCGTCGAAGGCTGAAGGCTAGATCATGGCGCAGGCTCCCTACAGCACCGTCCAGCAATTGGTCGACGCCCTCGGGCAGCCTGCGTACATGGCGATCTTCGACGACACCGCAAGCGGCTCGCGCGCAACGGTCGACGCGTCGAGCGGCGTGAGCACGTGCATGAACCGAGGCCACGCAGAGGTCGCGAGCTTCATGCCGTCGATCATGACCGTCGCGCCGCCAGAGCAGCCAGCGTCAAACGTCTCGGTGCTGCTCCAGCACGCAGAGCTCGACTTCATCGTGTGCCTCGCGTACCGGCGACACCCCGAGTACGTAAAGACCTACGGGGCCGACCCTGGCGGCCCGCTGTACAAAGAGTGCGTCGCGCGAATGCTCCGCATCCAAGAGGGCACGCAGCAGATCCCTCTCGACGACAACCCGCCGCAGAAGCCCGCCAACATCGGCGGCATCTCGCTGGCTGATGGCGCGCGCATCGCTGCGTCGAACACCGACGGCAGCAGCAACCTCGGCGACTTCTGAAAGGCCAGACATGATCCCCGTCACCTCCGAAGAGCGCGACCCGCGCATCGCTCCCGCGCTCATCGACGCGAAGAGCGGCGACGTCTTCGACCGCGCTGGCGACCGCATCGGCCGCAGTGAGCCCGTCGAGATGACCGCGCAGCTCTCGCGCTTCGTCTCCGACGTTGCCGCAGGTCGACAGCCCGATCGCGTCCTCATGGATCTCGCCGTGCGCGACGTCGACAGCGGCACGGGTTACGGCATCTACTCGCCGACGCAAGACATGGTCGCCGATCAGGTCTCGACCATTCAAGAGGTCGACCAGGTGCTCGGCTCTCGCTACTACGAGGACCCGCTCTCGGCCACGCTGCAAGCACTGCCGAACGCACTCAGCGAGGGCGCGCAGGTGCCGCTCTCCAACATGGCGCCGATCAAGGTCGCCTACGAGTGCCTCGGCTACGGCGTCGCCGCCGACGTGCCCTTCGAGATGTCGGCGCAGGCAGACTTCGATCTGCTCACCGGCACCGCGTACCGTCTCGCCCTCGCGCTGCGACTCGCTCGCGAGCAACGCGTCGCGACGCTCCTGCTCACGGCCGGAAGCTGGGCCGCAGCCAACCAACGCGCGGCGGCCGTCAAGTGGAACGGCGGCGCGACCGCTGACCCCATCACGGACATCTATAGCGTGCTCGCATCGTCGACGCTGCCCATCACGCACCTCGTAATGAGCGAAGCGGTGCTGCCATGGTTCGCCGCAGGCAACGGCGCGGCCGCGACGCGCGTGCAAAACTTCTTCTTCACCATCGAGGGCGCGTTTCAGGCGACGAACAACCCGTTCCCGAAGATCATCGTCGCCAAGGGCAAGCTCGTGGCGAGCGCTGCGGCGTCGTACATCTGGGGCTCTCCGACCAGCGCCAACGTCGCGCTCATTCGTCAGCCGGACTCGGCGCAAGCGCTGAGCTCGAGCCGCACGTTCCGCTACACGGGCAGTTCGCCCGACGGCGTCGCGCAGCCGGGCGGCTACCTGCTCCGCAAGTTCTACATCAACCGCACGGGCGGACGTGGAGCCAACGGCCTCGTGCTCGTGAGCAACGACATCGAGAAGGTCGTCTCGAACAAGGTCGGCGGCATCATCACCGGCGTCATCGGGTGAGCGACGACTTCCTCGCGGACTTCCAACGCGATTGGGATGCTGGCCTTCGCCAACTCACCACCGAGCTGGAGGGCGCGAGCTTCGACGCTGCGACCGATGGCATCCGCGCCGCGCAGGAGTCGCACCCGTACACCGATCGCACCGGCGACCTCACTGGCTATGCGACACCCGCAGAGGACGTGCAGCGGGGCGAGCGCGGCGCATCGATGCAGTGGCCAATGCCGTATGCGTCGTTCGTCGACAAGGGCACCTCGCGCAGTGCCGCCTATCCCTTCGTGCCTCTCGCGATGCAGGTCGCGACGACCTCTCTCGAGGCGAACGCGGAGCGCGCAGCAGACAACATCGCCGCTCTTCTGAGCGAGTGAGGACACGACCATGGCGAAGACCTCCACGCTCACGCTGACGATCTCCATCGTCGGCGACGGCGTCAACGAGTTGATCGGCGTCCCGCCGCAGGCGCTCAAGCAGTACACGAACCAAGCCGCACCGGGCGGCGTGCCGCAGCCGCTCGTGCTGGTCACGGGCTTCAACGCCATCCCAATCCCCGCAGGCTCGCAAGGCGGCCCCGGCTGGTTCATCTACGAGCCGCCCGCAGGCAGCGTCATCACCAAGACGCTCAAGGGCGTCATCGGCGACGTGGGCAAGGTGCTGCACCTCACGAACCCGACCATCCTGCCGATCGCCGTCGGCGAGACGTTCATCAACATCACCGCAGGCGGCGCCGGCGAAACCGGCTCCGTCTACTGGCTCTGAGCGATGGCCGACACCTTCGGCATCGAGCAGCTACCGCTCGCCGCGCCGACGATCGGCTACCCCGCAGGCGACCGCGCCCTCGGCGTGCTGCTCGGCTTCTTCAAGGCTGTAGCGAACGCGAAGGCCGCAGCAGCGTGGAACGCGCAAGGCGTCGCGCCGAACGTGCCAGTCGTCAAGCAGGCGCGAGCGTATGACCCGAAGCGCAGCTTCAACACGAACGACCTGCCCGCGTTGTTCATGTGGCGATCGGCGTCGACGAACCCGCAGCACTGGTACGCCGACGACGTTCTGCTCGACCACTCCACCGTTGAGCTCCTTTGGGTCATGCCGCAGATTGGGCAGGACATCGCGCGCGCTCGCGACCCGTTCATCGCAGGTCTAGCGAAGGTGCTCAACCAGCGCCTCGAATGGCAGCGCGATCCGAGCTTCGTGGTCGTCGGAGATCCTGACCCTCGCGCGACGACGCTCGGCTCATCGATCGCAACCTTCGCTGGCTACTGGTCGCTCCTGCTCAAGAAGTGGAGCGCGACGCAGTTCACTCCGACGATGGTCGACGGTCACTCGACCGCGCAGATCTTCGACGCGTTCTCCATGACGTTCGAGCTCACCGAGCAGTTCGTCGACGACGTGACGAAGTACGACCCGCTCGGCGGCATGCTCATCACACTTCAGTCCGGCGACACCATCGCGCTCGTGACTGAGACGCAGCTCTCCAGATAACCCACCGCGCGCGAGCGCGCAGTCGAGGACGAACCCATGCGCATGCTTCGCGTACACGCCAACCCTTACGTCGCGGTCGACCACAACGGCCAACTCTGCGGCACCTGCCCGACGCACTCCATCGAGGGCGGCCACACTCCGCACCGTCGCGAGTTCGTCGGCGCGGGGCTCGATCGCGAGGCGACGAAGGTCACCAAGCAAGGCAACCCCATCGAGCTGCGCGAGCACGCCCAGGACACGGCGTGGTCGTTCTCGCCCGAGGCCGTCGAGGTCCCTGCGACCTCTGACTTCTACTACCTGCAACGCATCATCCACGGCGACCTCATCCCCGCCGACAAGGCGACGGCCGACTATGCCTCGCTCAAGTTCGAGGAGCCGAGCATCGTCTTCGCGCGCAAGCGAAGCGAGGCCATCGCGCGATGGGTCGCCGCCTACGGCGAGCAACCCGCGTTCGCTTCCGATCCCTGTCCCATGTCGCCGCAACCAGCGGCGCCGAAGTCCAAAGCTCCCGCCGCGCTCGTCGCGCCCCAAGGTGACAAATGACCAGCCCCGTCGTGTTCGTTGGCTGGGGCGCGGATGATCGCGTCCCCGGCTTCTACGCTGAGAGCAAGTTCGCTCAGGGCGCCGTCTCTGCTGCTGGCATCACGAAGAAGTGCCTACTCACTGGCACGAAGCTCGCGGCTGGCTCGGCGACGTCGAACCAGGACATCAACCAGATCTTTAGCAACGACGACGCCGACGCCTTCTACGGCGCAGGCTCGGAGATCGCGCGCCAGTGCTACAAGGCGTTGCTCGTCCCCGGCACTGCCGTCTACGGCGCGCCCGCGACCGAGGCGGGCGGCGCGGCGGCTGGTGTTCTCACCATCACGTGCGTCACTAACTCGGTCGCGACGGGCACGTATCAGTTCTGGCTCGACGGCGACTACTACTCGGTGAGCATCGGCGCGACCGATAACATCACGACCCTCGCGGCGAACATCGCGCTCGCCATCAACGCGAACGCGCGCGGACCCTACACCGCCGTTGGCGCTGTCGGCGTCTGCACCATCACAAAGAAGAGCAAGGGCATCCGCGGCAACGACGGCTCTTGCTTCCAAGACGTCACCAAGTGCACTGCATGCATCACGACGTTCACGCTTGGCGGAGGTGGCACGTCGCTCACGGGCGGCGGCATTCGCCCCGCAACGGGCTCTGGCGTCGAGGTCCTCACGACGCTTCTGTCTGTGCTCTTCCCTGGCGTCTACGACTATCAGGGCTGGGCGCAGAACGACGCCACCAGCGTCGCAGCCGTCAAGGCGCAGGTCGCAACGAAAGCGGGCATCCTCGAGGGTCGCCTCGAAGAGTATTGCATCGCATCGAACGGCACTCTCGCCGCTGCGACGTCGCTCGCGCAAACGACGCTCAACGACTTCCGCGCCAACTGGCTCTGGCAGATCAATGCCGAGTCGCACCCGAGCGAGATCGCTGCCTCGATGGCATCGAAGCGCGCGGCCACCGAAGGCTCGGATCCCGTGCACGTCTACGACGGCGAGGTCCTCCCCGGCATCGCGCCGAACCGAGCGCCCGCCGACATCGCGAACCACGCGACGCTCAAGAGCGCGCTCAACAACTCGGTCACGCCCATCCAGACCGTCGGCAGCAACGCGACGATCACGATGCTCATCACGACGTACTCGCTCAACGGCTCGAACCCCGACTACCGGTGTCTCCAGTCCTATTACGTCTCGATGCCCGACTACGCGCGCCTCGACCTCGCGCTTCGTTGGCTGCTCGTCATCAAGCCCGCGAACCCTCGCGTGCAAGACGACTTGCCCATCAGCGAGCGACAGCCCGTCGCTGGCGTGTGGACTCCGCTGCGAGCCACCGGCTTCATGCGCGACCTTCAGCGCGAGTACGAAGCCAACGGCTGGTTCAGCAACGTCGACGCGTTCCTCGCGACGGCTGGCTACAACCTCGCAGCGAAGCGGATCGAGGGCATCTTCCCCTGCCCAGTCACTGCTGGCGATCACCAGTTCGGCGTGAGCGTCCGCAGCATCAGCCAGTGACCTAGAGCTCTGACCTCAACGGCGCGAGCCGCGACCGCTACCGCGCCGTCGCCCCTGCCTCCACACGGAGCGCGGGGCGGCGTCGCTTTGTCTTTCAGGAGTCACGACCATGTCCAACCCCATCGAACGCAACGCACCATTCTTCGTCAACGAGAACAAGATCGGCGAGGCGAAGAGCGGCGAGTTCGACTTCGACGGCGCGATGACGATGGAGATCGGAGACGACCAGGTCGCCTTCGCTCGAGGTCGCACGACCATCAAGGCGAGCATTACGAGCTTCATCCCCGTCGCGGGCATGAAGTATCGCCTCGACGACGTCTGCGAAAAGCAGCAGGACTGCACCGGCAGCTTCTTCGTCAACGGCAGGATGCGCAAGTTCGACGGCGTTCTGAGCGGCTACACCAATTCATGGGACAGCGCGAAGGGCACCTGCGAAGGCAAGTGGTCGTTCATCGGCATCATGCGCAAGTTCTGATTTCGGGGGGAGCGTCGCGGACGATCGGGCTGCCTTGCAAGCAGCGCCGCAGGGGTTCGACTCCCCTCTCCTCCACCGGCTGACGAAGCAGCCATCAACGCAACCAAGTGGACCGGAGGGTCACATGGCTCGTTTCTCAGACATTATCCAAGGCACCGCAGCAACGCGCGAGGCCGACGTCGAGTTTCTCGGCGGCAAGACCGACAAGCTTTTGATCCGAGTTCTCTCGGGCGAAGAGGAAGCGGAGATCGCCGCGTGGGCTCACGCCTACGTGGCCGACAAGGGCGCGAAGGATAGCGACGACCTCTACGAGCTGGCGAGCTACGCCAAGCGTGTAGCGCTCGGATGCATGGACATCGATGCGCCTACGACGCCGTACTTCGAGAGCGTCGAGCAACTGCTCGGCTCTGCGATCGTCGGACGCGACCGCATCGTCTACCTCGGAGAGCTCCAACTGCATTGGCAAGACCAGTGCTCGCCCTCGCGTCTGCGCATGAGCGAGGTCGAGTTCGCCCAACGGCTGCACCAGATCGCGGGGTCCGATCAGCCCGACCCTTTCGTTTCATTGCGGCCCGGTATGCGGTGGATCTTTGCGCGTACTACGGCACGAGCGCTGCTCGACTCACAGAAGCTCAAATCGGACTCTGGTGGACCATCCGCGTCGACCTCCACAAGCACTGAGGCCACGCAGTGAGCGACTTCGCCAAGGTCTCTCGCGACGTCGTGCCGCGTGCCACGGTGGTGCTCTCGCCCGATGACTTCGCTTCCGCTTGGGAGGACCGGCCCGCTTCGCCCGTTGCGATCGGGCTGCGCCTCATCTCAACCGGCGTCGACGAGACCGCGCGCCGTGAAGCTGCGCGCCTCGCATGGGAAGCGGTGCCGCGCGCCGAGGACCGCGAAGCTCGTTACGAGCAGTATGGCGAACAGGTCATTCGTTGGATCGTTGCGAAGGCCACCTGCAACCCGAACAACGTCGACGTCCCCTACTTCGAGCACGCCGAAGAGACGATCAAAGAAGCTCTGACCTCGCGCGGCGTGCGCAAGGTCTTCGACGCATACGAGCGCCTGCTCATCGAACAGGGCGCGCTCGACGAGGCCATCACCGACGACGACATCGAGACACTCGCGCGGCTGCTCAGCAGTGGTGCGCTCCGCATGCTTGCGCCCGCGAAAGAAATCCGCGCGCGCAAGCTTTTGTCGTTTGTACGTGACGAGCTCAACGAAGGCTGACCATGGCGCAGATCCGCATCCCAGTCACCGCAGCCGCAGACGCGAGCTGGGATCGAGTCTTCGGCGGAATCACGACCGCAGCGCGCAAGGCTCGAGCGACGATCGCGAGCGAGTCGGATGCAGGCGGCGTAGCGCTCGCGAAGAACGTCAAGAAGGGCGCTGCCGCTGCCGACGCTGCCTACGACAAGATGGTCGCTAACTTGATGAGCGGCGGCGAAAAAATGATGGAGCCGGGAACGCGGGCCATCACAGAATTTGTTACAGAGACCAAGAGCAGCTTCGCGCAAGCCAAGGGCTCCTTTGACGAGTTGGCGCGCAACGCCGAGAAGGCGATGGACCGCGTCGAAAAGGCGAAGGACCGCGTTGATAAGGCGGACAAGAAGGGTGCGCAGCCGTTCGGCAAGAGTGATGCACCAAGAGCGATGCGCGACGTCGGCCGCCTCGGCATGCGAGCCGCGCGCTTCGGCCTCAGCGTCATGGACGATCTCGCGCAAGGCGCAGGCGTCGACACGAGCTTCGCGTCGATCGCGAAGAAGAACAACACGAACGAGGACCTCGCCGTCGCGCTCTCCAATCAGAGCTACATCCAAGGCGACGCGCGCAACGGGCAACGCATCGATCCGAAGGCCCTCATGGGTCAGGCGCAGAACGTCGCGAGCAAGAACGGCATGGAGACCGGGCAGGTGCTCGAAGGCGTCAACTCCTTCGTCGCGCTCACTGGTGACTTGCAGACCGCGCGCGACTCGATGGACGGACTCGCGAAGCTCTCGAAGGCCACCGGCACGGACATGCAAGACATGGTCAAGGCGGCGGGCAACTACTCGCTCGCGCTCGGCGACGTGCCCGACAAGGGACAGCGCATCGTCGAGATGATGACGCGCGCTGCCGCCGAGGGTAAGCGCGGCTCGCTTCCGATCGCAGACATGGCCGACAAAATGGCGGCGCTCTCTGGCGCGGCCGTGCAGTACGGCGGCGACGTGCAGAGGAACACGCAGCTCATGATCGCGATGGCGCAGATGACGAAGATGGGCGGCGGCGCGAAGACCACCGCCGAGCAGACGTCAGCAGTGCAGGGCTTCACGTCCACCTTCGGCAAGGGCGCGCGCCTCGATGCGTTCAAGGCGCAAGGCGTCGAGACGCACGACGCGCAAGGCCGCATCCTCAGCCCCGAAGACATCATCCTCAACGCCATCAAGGCGACGAGCAAGGATCCGAAGAACCAGCAGCAGAACATGGCGAAGATGTTTGCGAGCGTGCCCGCTCAGCGCATCACGAACGCGGCGATGCTCACCTACCGCAACGCGGGCGGCGGCGAGGCTGGGCTAGAGGCCGTCAAGAAGCAGATGGAAGATCTCGCGAACGCGACACTCGACGAGAAGGAAGTCACCGAGTCGTTCAACGCTGCGATGGACACGGCGAGCAGCAAAGCCAACGTCTTCAACATCGAGATGGAGAAGACGACCGCGCAGCTTCAAGCGGAGCTCACGCCCGCGCTCATCGCACTCGCGCCTTACATCGTGTCGGCCGCATCGTCCCTCGCGAAGTTCATCTCGGTCCTCACCGGGACGCCGATCGCGGACCCAGGCGACGACGCAGGACGCGCCGCCGACAAGCTGGCCTACAATCTCGACGCAGCGACCGAGTCGGGCACTGAGATCACGCCAGAGCAGAAGACCGCGGCGCAGGCGAGCATCGAGCAGGCGCAGGCCGCGCTCGAAAACGAGAAGGCCATCGCAGCGAAGTCCAAAGCGGCCACAGCCGACAAGGGCTCGCAGCAAGACGAGGTCGCGCACTTCGCGGACACCTTCACCTTCGGCGCAAACCCCTTCTCGGGCATGCTTGAAAAGGACCGCGACGAGGCCGCGCACGACAAGGCGAACGTCGACCAGCTCGCGAAGAAGATCGAGCACCTCACCGCAGCGATGACCTCGGGCGGCATCGACGTGCACGTCAAGAGTCTTCCAGGCGGCAGCGTCGTCGTCGACCCGAGTGCGCGCACGCCCGCGTCTCTGCCCACGCACAAGTGACCCACCATGCCCACCGCCTTCGACAGCCTGCCGCGCGCCTCGTTCGGCGGCATCGAGTATCCCTACCTGCGCCAATCGGTGCGCGGTGGGCTGCGCGACAAGGTGCACGAGTTCCCTCACGCTGACGGCGGAGCGCCAGAGAAGATGGGCCGACGTCTCTACGTCATCAAGCAGACCGCGTCGTTCAAGGACGTATACAAGGGCTTCGGGAACCTCTGGCCCGACAAGCTGCGCCAACTCATCGCGCTGCTCGAAGCGGGCACGACGGCGACGCTCGTCGTCCCCACCGTCGGCGCGTTCCAGGCATACGCGAAGAACTGGACGCGCGACATGGACGCGAAGGTTCGCTCGGGCGAGATCGTCGATCTCGAATGGCAGGAAGACAACGCCGTCGAGTTCGGTCTCAACGATGCGTTCCGCACGAGCGGCATCGCGTCGATCGCTCTGCTCGCCGCCGCCATCTACGTGCCGCCCGACTTCAACGCGAGCGACGCGAGCTGGTTCGCTGAGCTCAACAACGCGGTCAACGCGCTTCAGCGCATCAAGGATCAAGCGGACCTCGCGGGTCGCATGATCGAGTCGCGCATCCAGTACGCCATGGGCGTCTGCAACACCATCGACGGACTCGCGTCGATGCAGACCGCGGGACACGCAGCGGTCACCGAGTCGGTGCACGCGCTCTGGGCTGCGCTGCAAGCGTTCGGCGCAGACGTCAAGGGTAAGGCTCTCGTGCAGCAGACCTTCAACGTGCCGATCCTGATGAGCGTCAGCGACGTCGCCGCGCAGATCTTCGGCGACTCGTCGCGCGCGATGGAGATCCTCCAGATGAACCCGATCAACGACGCCTTCGCGATCCCCGCAGGGACGAAGCTCTCTTACTACGCGGCAGCCTGATGGCCTTCGCGATTGGCGCCGGCGACGACGCCGTGACGCTGCGACTCAACGGCGACGACCTCCGCGTAGCTGAGAGCTACGAGGTCAAGATGTCGATGCTCGAGTGTCCAAACGCGTTCAACGTGCGGCTGGGTCACGGCGGTCTCGCAAAGACGTTGCTCGCGAAGTATCCCAAGGGCACACGCTTCGATCTGCTCATCGGCGGGCGTCCGCAGTTCTCGGGTCGTGTGGATGCGCCGCGCGCGTCTGGTGAGACCGGCGCGACCGAGGTTTCGTTTCGCGGGCGCGATTGGCTATCGGTCCTCTGCGACGATGAGATCACCGACGTGCGCAGCTACGTCGACGTCAGCTACGCGGACCTCGTCACCAAGCAGCTCGGAGAGGTCGGCCTCAGCGATCGCCTCGTGTATGCCGACAACCTCGCCACGCGCAAGATTCGATCGGGCGTCGGCGTCAGAAGCATCAGCGAGCCAGGCAAGACCGACAGCCCGAACACGCCACCGTCGCCGCCGAGCGGCAAGCTGCGCACGGTCACTGTCACCTACGACAAGAACGGGCAGATCGTTCCCAACGGCACCAACCAGTTCGGCACGGCCATCCCCGTCGAGATCACGTGGACCTACGACAGCGCGAACAACCCCATCGGGCAGGCGTACACCGTCGGCGGCGTCACCACGAAGACGCGCTTCGCGACTTCGCAGACGCTCGGTCGACGCGGCACGCTCGCAGGCGCGCAGCCTGGCACCGCAGCCGCGAAGGTCGTCAACTGCGTTCACTCGCAGGTCGGCGACAGACGCATCCACTTCCTTCGCAAGAACCTCGACCACGCGGGTCTCATCCTCTTCGCGTCCGAGGCTGGCGACTTCGTGCTCGGCGTGCCGAACACCCAGCAGGCCCCGCTCTTCCGCTTCGTGCGCCAGCGCGGCACGAGTGCGAACGCGGTCAATATCACCGCAGCCGAATGGGACGACGACAGCTCAAAGCAATTCTCGGAGTGCATCATCTACGGTCGCAACGGCGGCAAGAAGATGGGCCGCCGCAAGGTGCAGGGGCACTTCGTCAACCTCGACGCCTACGAAGCGGGCGGCGTGCAGCGTCGCGTCTTCCGCGACACAAACGTCGTCACCGAGGCCGACGCGACTTTCTACGCGCGTCGCAAGATGGCAGAGGCCGCACGCGAAGGCTGGCACCTGACCTACACGTTCGCGGGCCACACCGCGCCGTCGCTGCTGCCTGGTTCGCCGCGCGCAGTGCTGACCATGGACACCATGTGCGAGGTCTTCGACGATGAGCTCGGCATCTACGGGCTCTTCTACATCGAGAGCTGCACCTACGCGCAGAGCGGCACGAGTGGCACGACAACGAAGGTGAGACTCATGCGACCTGACGATCTCGTGTTCGGTGTGGACGAATGACCACCGGAGGCGCCGGGTCGATCTCCTTCGACCTCGGCACGTGCGCCGGTTCGTTCTACGACGTCGACGGCTTCATCGGCTTCGCGGTCGACCACTACGGCGACAACGGCGGCGGACCCCCAGCCGAAGGCCACACGCCTTTCGGCTTCGCCTGCCGACCGTCCGATCCAGACGTCGACCCGACCACGAACAAGCCCAGCAAGGGCTGCTCGCTGCTCTACGGTCTCGAAGGCCAGCGGTTTCACGCCATCCCCCTCGGCGACCCCAGGCACCTGCCGCCCACGCTGACCAAAGGCGGAAGCGTGCAGTATTGCGCCGTGGCGGGCGCGTGGGCGCGCTTTGACGGAGCGAGCGGTGCGTATGACGTCAAGGTGCCAAACGGCCAGGGTGTTACCTTCCAGGCGGCGGGCGGCCCTGCTGCCGTTGTGGACGCAAACGGGCTGACGGTCGGAGGCTCGACGGCGCAGCCGGTCGCGCTCGGCGCAGCGGTTCAAGCGCTCATCAACGCGGTCAACCTCCTCGCGACCGGCCTCGCGTCACCGGGCAACGTGCTCTCGACTTCGGCGGCGTGCATCTCGGCACTCCAGGCGATCCAGCAAGTTCAGACCGTCGCGATCAAAGGGTGACCTGATGGGATTCGCTGGCCTCACTCGCGCGGGCACTCAGCTCGCAGGCGCCGAGTCACTCTCGAGCTCTGCGGCCATCGGGCTCGCCGCGCCGTTCCTCGCCGTGCTCTACGACCCGCGCACGCGAGCGTTCAACACTGCGATCTCGATGCACCCCGTCGACCAGGCCGTCGCGATCGCGCTCGGCGTCAAGCTCGGCTCGTGCACGAGCGCGCCGAAGGTCGGACTCGCAAAGCCGTCGATGCGCAACCCAGGCGGGCAAGGCGCAGGAGGCCAGTCGCTTCAACGACGTTGCTATAACGCCGTCGTCACCGCGCTTGCGGCTCTGCTCGCGAGCAAAGACATCGTGCTCGTCGCCGTCGAGCCGCAGCTAGATCCGAACGCGACGGGGCGGCTCCTGCTCGCGGTCACGTACAAGAACCTCAGACTCGCGTCGCTCTCGAACCCGCAGCTCGGGTCGCAGACCGTGCTCACCAACGCACCAGGCGGTTGACCGATGCCCCTCGACACACTCCCCGGACTCCTACAGACGCCGACGCGCGATCAGCTTCGCGATAAGTGGCTGCGCGACTACAAGCTCCGCTTCTCGATGGCTGGCGCAGTCGTGCCACCGTGCGGCCCGAACTCGTCGGAGTACATCCGCGCGAGCACGTACGCGGATGCCGAGATCGCGCAGTACGCGAACGCCATCGTCATCGCGAGCAACGTTGCGATCTCCACGAGCACCGGGGCGAGCCTCGATCAGAAAGCACAAGACGCAGGCACCAAGCGCTTCGACCCTGTCGGCGCGAGCGGCGCGGTCACCGTCTCGGCGAGCGCGGGCGGTGTGAGCATCACCGCAGGACAAGAGATCAAGGTCAACGGTCTCCGCTTCCAGGCGATGCAGTCGGGCGTCTTCTTCGACGGCACTCCGATCTCCATCGCTGGCGTCGTCGACACTGGCCCCGCGACGAATACCGCAGCAGGCGCCATCATGACGTGGACGAACCCGCCGCCAGGTCTCGGACCGAACGCGACGGTCATCGCACAAGCAGACGGCACCGGCCTCTCGAACGGCCACGGACAAGAGAGCGACGGCGAACTTCAGCGCAGGCTCATTGCGCTCAAGGCGAGCCCCGCAGCGGCAGGCAACGACGCGGACATCCAAGCGGCGATCACGAAGACGCCCGGCCTCAGCGTGCAAGTCGCGTTCACGTACCCCGCGATCAAGGGCGGCACGACGACGGCCTTCTGCTTCACGCTTCGACCGTCAGGCCCAGGCGGTTCGCGAATCCCGAACGCTGCGCAGATCGCCGCCGTGCTCGCGTTCCTCACCGGTCGCTTCTCTGCCAACTTCGTCTTCCTCGGCTGCACGCTCGTCGCCTCGCCCGTCAACATCGCCTTCAAAGCGATCTGGGCACCCGGCACCGCAGCATGGGCCGACGCCGCGCCCTGGCCGACGTACGTCTCGCCGATGGCGAAGGTCAACCCCGCAGCAGCGGCACCGACGCCGACGACCGTCAACATCATCGGCGCCGCAGTCGCGCCGCAGGTCGGCAACACGATCGGCTTCTTCGATCTAGCCAACCTCCGCTTCCGTCGCAAGCGAGTGCTGACCGCAACGTTCAACGGCATCACCGGCGGCTACGACATCGTCTGCGACATAAGCAACGGCGTCAGCGACCAAGGCTACACGCCACTAGTGAACCAGCCATGCTGCCCGTGGTCCGACTCGCTCGACTCGCTCACCGCTGCAACGCTCGCCTTCACCGATGTCCTAGGACCTGGCGAGCAGATCGCCAACTTCTTCGATCCGGGTCTGCGCCAACGGCGCTCGCCTCCCGCGACCTCGAGCTACCAGAACACGATCACGAACAAGATCCTCGCGCAAGAGTTCGCCTCGACCTCGGTCGGCGACATCGTTCTTCAAGAGCCCACCGTGCCGTACGCGACACCCGTCGGGGTCCAGGGCGTGAGCTCGAACCTTCTGACGGTCGGCACGATCGTCGTCTTCCCGGAGTGAGCACACCATGGCCCTGAACAACTCGCCCGGCATCTCGACCTTCGACGTCGTGCCGCCCTACCGACCGACGACCACGGACTTCAACGGCGCGCAGAAGATCGACGACGCAACGGATCCACCCGACGCTGCCACGATGCCGAACGCGGCAGAGGCCAACACGACGGCCGGGCTCTTCGCGTCGCTCGGTCGAGTCGTTTCTCTCACGACGCTCTCGCTCACGGTCGGCACGCCGTACGTCATCGCGTCGCTCATGTGCGCCGTGTCTGCCGCAGTGGTCGGGTCGTTCACGGTCGTCAAGAACGGGACTGGCGATGTCTCGATCACCTGGCCCGCGAACTTCTTTGGCTCCGCACCGACGTGCAGCCCAGAGGCTTCGCTCAACCACACGGTGCCCGCGATGATCTCGGCATACCCCATCACCAACGGCGTGCGCGTCGTCATGTACAACGCAGCAGGCGCAGCAGCCGACATGCCCTTCACCGTCTCGGTCAACTGATGCCCATCACCTCCGCGCACACGCCTTATGGGATGCTTCGCTTCGCGCGCAGCATCTCGCCTGCGGAGAAGATCTATCGCTCGATGCGTAACTCGCTCGCGAGCGCATTCGACACGACGCGCGGCACGGACGTCGAAGCCGATCTCTATGCGACCGCGCGAGGCATCGCACGCTCGGGCATGGCGCTCACGTGCGCGGGCAATCAGGCGCGCGGCCTCACGGCAACATCGTGCCTCAACAACCTCGAAGCAGACTTCAGCATCGTCCCCGGTGCGCGCGACGACCTCAACGCGCGCCGTCAGCGAGTGCACGTCAAGGAACTGTCCGCGAAGGGCAACACGCTCGCGGCCATGGTCGCGTCGCTTCGCAGCATCCTCGGCTCGAGCTTCCTCGCAGTGCGAACGCTCACGAGCGCAGAAGCGACCGTCACCCCTGCGACACCTTACGGCGACGCGCGCGTCGCAGCGCGGCCTGCCACGAACCTGCCGAAGTACGCAAAGCTCGTCGACCCCGTGCTCGCGATCGGCGTGCCCGTATGGGTCACGTACGCGAACCTCGACGCGAGCGCGGGCGAGGTCGATCTCATCGTCGGCGACACGCCGATGGTGCAAGGCGAAAGCTACGGGCAGGGCGAGCAAGTCACCGTCTCCGCCGTCCAAGGCATCGGAGCTGCACGACAGTTCCAGGCGACCTTCACGAAGGCACATGACCCCGGCGCGAGCGTGACCACGGCGAACTGGCCCGTTGGCACTAGCACGGGCGCGACCTACCTCATCGTCGTGCTCGCCGCTGCAGGCGTCGACGTGAACCAACGACGGCTCATCGACGAGTACATGGCCTCGGCAGTGTGCAGTGTAGACATGTGGGCCATCGTGCAGCCGACCACGCCTGGCGCTCTCACGATCGGTCCCTTCACGCTCGGCAGCTCCCCACTCGGCGCTGTTCCGCTTGGCTCCACCACCTTTGCGCTGAGTCCATAATGGCGCACGGAGTTAGAGTTCGCATCGATGCCGCCTGGGCGACGGGTCCTATCGTCACGGGCGCAGAGATGAACTCGATGGACGTCGCACTTGCAACCGCGCTCAATGGCGATGGTGGTGGCACCTGGACGCCAGCGACGAGCATCATCGTTGCTGGGACCTCCGGCCTTTGGTTTGGCGGGCCTCTCGTTCTGGGAGCCGGCGCTGGGGTGACAACCTCTGCGGGAAACCACATCCAGCACGGCACGAACGACTATATCTATCTCGCGGTTGGTCACACGGGCGCGACGAGGGTTATCGACACGCCGCTCGAGGGCTTCGCAACGCAAGGCGCGACGGGAGCCGATCAGACCTACTTCGCTCCAATCGGCAGAATCGGGAACACCGGGTTCGCTCCCGTGCCGGCACAGCCGACTGGCACGCGGTTTATCACGCCGCTCCATGTCCACAACGGAGCGACGCTTACGACTGCGACGCTTACGTTTCGTGTGAACGACAACCACGCCAGCCTTGGCGTGCCAGACTCGCTCGTTGCATTCCGCATCATCGCCGTCGACGTGAGCGGCACTATCCTCCAACTCAGCTCAACGGCAGTCGCTGCCCCCGACGGCTCCGTACCCTTCACGCCGAGACCTGCGAACGCGACCGCTTGGTATGCTGTTGGCGTGGCGCAGACCGTCGTTGCGACGTGTGACCAAAACAACGTGATCGACACCTCGAAGTACGCCTACTGGGTTGAGGTCTACGACGAGATGGGAACGAACGCCTACCAAGCCGCGCTGCTTGGAAACACGTTCTTGTCTGTCGCCGCGACGTTCACAACCATCGCCGACATGAGGCCGCAGTAATGCCACACAGCGACTACATCCAGCCCTACGGCGTTTGGCCTGTTCCACTTGTGCCTACGCCCAAGCGACTCAGCGCCCTTGATGGAGCGATTGCCAAGACCATCAACGGAGATGCTGGCGGCACTTGGTCGCCGACAAGCCCCATCATCATCGGCGGCGCTGGGATGGTCTTGAACGGCGGAGGCACCAGCGCACTGCTCGGTGGAGTCAGTACGAGGTCAGGCGGGAAGATCGTTCTCGGACACAACGACTTCCCGACGTTTGGCGCAGCGCGCACGCGGACCATCTTGATGCCGTTGCGGCCCACAACCCCGAACAGCAGCGCAGCCTACGGACGAGACTCGGACATGAGTCCACAGTTCGGATGTCTGCGAAGCACCATCCCAGATGGCAACGTTGGCTCGAGGTTGACTGTTCCGATCCCCAAAAGGTACCTGCACAACGGGGCCACGCTGACACGCGTCACCCTCGCGTGGAGGGTAGGGCAGCCGCATAACAACGGCGCGCCAACCATTGCTCCCAGCATGGCCATTTGGCGTATCACAACGACCGGCGGAACCATCGCTGCACTGAACTCGACACCGCAGCTTCAGGTGGCAACGTCGGGAGACGCCTACTACCTCAAAGGCAACGCACAGACTCTCGTCTACAATTGCAACCAGAACAACGTCATCGACACGACTCAGTTCCAGTATGCCTTCGTTTGGAGTGAGGAGAGCGGCGGACTGCTTGGCGCGTCGCCGACACTCAACGTCTTCCATTCGCTCAAGCTTGCCTACACCACCATTGCAGATCAACGATTCGAGTGAGTGAATAGATGGCTCACTTCGTTGTCACTCAAGCACCCGGCACATGGATCACCGGCTACGTGGTGCCCGTTGCGGACTGGCAGTCGCTCGACGCCAAAGTCTTTGCTGCGATCAATGGCGACGACGGAAGTACTCATGCTCCTACGACGGCCATCACCATCTCGGGCGCAGGCGGCAGCGGACTCAGTGTCACCGCTCCGGTGGTCGTCACGGGAGCGGGTTGTCCAGTCGGCACGCCGGGAACGCTCACGACTACGAGCACTGCGCTTCTCACGCTGAACGACGCCGCAGACTTCCAAGACCTGCTTGCGGGCCACGCAGGGCAAAGCAGGGTTATCGTTACAGGCCTGGCCGCGACACCGGCTGCAGCTCCCTTTGCTTTTGCGTTGCCGGGAGCAACGCTCGCCTCGTTGACATACCCAACAATTCCCCTCTACCGAAACCGCGCATACATGGCGGCGCAACTGCTCGCGCCGTCGTTCTTGATTGCCAGTGACACCATAGCAAACGAGATCCTCTGTCCGCTTCGCGTGCACCATGGCGCAACGCTCTCGAGCGTGACGATCACCTTCCGCGTGAATCGGCCACATGCGAACGTGCCTACGACCATGCCTAAGGCTCGAGTCTTGCGCTTCGACGCTAGCGGTGGAGTGACCATCCTAACTACAAGCTCAGATGGCTCGGGATTCATCTCGTCCCCGACGCCTGCCAGCGGTGCTGCCTGGTATGCGAACGGTGCAATGCAGACGCTCACGCTCCCAACCACGAGTGCAATTGACGCGAGTCAGTACGTCTACTTTGTAGACATCTTCGACGAAGCGGGCAGCACCTCGTGGCCGCTAGCCGCTACGATGCTGGCCGCGTGCAGGGCGACCGTTTTGGATCCGGCCTACGTCCTCAGCGGAGTCGCGGTAGCTGTTGATGGGTATACCGTAGTCGTCGGCGACCGAATGCTGGTCGTTCAGGGTCTCGTGACTGACGGCATCTACTTGGCGGCTGCAGGAGCCTGGACGCGTGCAGTTGACATGCCCGCGACAACCACGGTGCTAGCTGGCACGTTCGTCGCTATCACACGAGGACTTCAGTACGCTGGCCAAGTCTTCCAGCTCACTACGGGACCGTGGACCGTGAACGCGCAACCGCTACCGTTTATGCTCGGCGGTCAGCCGACCGGCAATCTCTGGATTGCAGCGGCAGCCACGCACACCGGCATCACGTCAACGCAGTTTCAGTAGCTCAATTGCAGGTCGAACCGCACGGCCGACCAGTGCCAGCGCATGAGTGCGTACCGCACGCATCCTTCTCCAACATTGATCCGGCAATGCACGTGGCGGGACCGCAGTCGACCGCAGGCGAAGTGTCTGCCGCATCGACGGACTGAGCGTCGCTCGCGTCATTTGCCGCGCTCGGCGAGTCAACCGCCGCATCAATCGGCGGATTCCCCACCACGTCGACCGAACCACCGCACGCAACCAGCGAAGCGAAAATCAAACCCATGAGGCGCATGTCCTCATGGTGGCCACCTTCGGCCTGCAAGTCAACTGAGGTCCTATGCCCGCAACGCCGTACGCCCAAGCACAAGCCAGCGTCAACGCTGGCGGCAACGTCACAGGTGGCGTCACTGCGCCGAGCGCGGCGACCGTGCAGCTCTCGCCCGTGTCCACCGTCGGCTGGACGACCGCGCCGCTCTGGGAGATCTACGACTACCCGGTCGGCTTCGCAACGCCCGCCGGCTGGACGTTGCAGGCGTCTGGCATCATCACGAACACGGCCAACACGCCGCCGCTCATCACGCTGCCCGCGAACACGGTCCTCTTCGGCAAGTGGGCCATACGACTCACTGCCAACACCAACAACGATCCAAACAACCCGAACCAGGTAGACACGACGCTCATCGTCAAGATGAGGTCAGTCCACAACATCAACACCGTCGCGTATGGCGAGGGCTCTCAGTTCGGCGGGGCTCAACGCCAATGGCTTGCTGATCTGAATGCGGACCTCCGCGCGATCGAGGCGAACCTTGGCGGCGGCGGCTCCGTCCCCACCGGCACCGGCCTCCCGCACATCACCGCAGGCGTGCAAGACGCCCTAGCCCGCGACTACTCTCGCGGCGTCTGCACGCCAGAGGATTTCGGCGCGGTCGGCGGAGTGGCAGCAACCGACGACGCGGCCTTCGCCAAGGCGATGCTGGCAATGGCCGTCGCCTCGACGATCACCGCTACATTCGGCGGCAACACAATCACCCGTTCTGCGGGCTCTTTCGTCACCGATGCCGTGCAGGTTGGCCAGCGAATCTACGTTGGTACCGCAGTCAACGCGGCGAACAACGGACCCAAAACCATCACTGCTGTCACGGCCCTTACTCTAACAGTCTCCGAGGCGCTCACGACCGAAGTGGGCACCGTCGGCGTGACCATCAACGGGCCCAAAACGCTCGCACTCGGGCAGGCGAGATACGAGCTACTCACCGTCAAAACACTGCCTCCGCTTTGCACGGTTCGCGGCGAGGGAGACTCGTCGATCGTCTCGATGCAGTCGAACAACGCAATCTGGCTCGCGGGTGGTGACTACTCAGTGTTCCGAGACTTCCGACTGATCGGCGTGAGTGTCGGCGCAGCGCAGAACGGGATCAGTACAAACGGATTCTCGTTTGTCCGCATCTCGAATATTTCGATCGGGACATTTATCGGCAACCACGGAATCGTACTGCTGAACAACAGCGCCGCGAACATTGGCCCGGTGGTGGTGGGCTGCCGAGTGCAGAACGCGTACGGCACCGCCTACGAGGTAAGTGGCGCGCAGTACTCGCAGCTCGACGCAGTGCAGTCCTATGGGTGCGGGATCGGAATCCACATCGGCGCAGGCAACTGCCTCGTGACAAACGGGAATTTCTCGCTCGACACCATCGGCGCAAATATCACGACGGGCGACGGCAACGATTCCCACTGTATTTTCTCGGGCTGCTATTTCAACCACTGCACGACGCACGCGATCACGGTAGGGGCCATCGTCAACGGCGCGTTTTTCCGAGGCTGCAATATCTACTACAGCGATATCGTTCTCACGACCTCGACGGGTGTGATCTTCGAGGGCTGCACGATCGATGTCACCGCGATGTACTTCGACGGCTCGACGGGCACGCAATTCGTTGATTGCACTTGGCCCATGGCCAATGCCAACACGGTCAACTCAGGCTTCAACGCCCATCCTTCAACCGAGTTTTGGTCACCAGGCAACCGCACGCTGACGGGTGCAGCCGTCGCACTTGGAGTCAATCGTCGACTGGACATCGAGGCCGCGAAGACGCTCGACATTTTCGCCGGCACGGTCAAGCGCGCGATCATCGATGGGGTGCATGGCATCATCACTGCGGGTGGCGGTGGCAGTGATACCGCGACGCACGCTGGACCGTTGACGGGCTTTGAGACCACGTATGCAGCTCTTTGGCTTCTGCTCAACGGCGTGGCGCGCACCGGTACAAACTGCGCTCTCGATAGCAACGGGTCAGATCTATTTATCTCCTCGCCGCACTCGCTCGGGTTCGGCAAAATATTCGAGTACGCGCTCAACTCCGTGCTCATGGGCACCAAAGATCCGGTCGCACTCAAATACACGCTTCCGCTCCAACTCGTGTCGACGAAGTTCACCGCGACTACACCACAGGCAATCACGCTCGCGACCGGCGCAAATGCAAACGTCGCGGCCACATCCAGCACGCTTCGCGTCTCTGGACCAGCGGGCGCTCTCTCTATCTCAGGGTTCGCACAGCCAGTGGATGGGTCTGCTGTGGTGCTCGACGGTGCTGAGCTTCTCGTGATCAACACAACCGCGTTCGCCATGACCCTCACAAATCTAGCGGTGTCGACTGCGGCAAATCAGATCGACACGCAAACCGGGGCAGATGTCGTGCTTCCCACGCGGAAATCGTTCGCGAGATTCACCTATGACGGCACCGCAACCAAGTGGATTTTGACGGATCACTCATGAAAAAACCCATGCGTTTCAAGCTCGCACTCGAATTACATTTCTTCGCTGGCGATCTCGTCGAGGCCACCATCGAGGACCGAACCGACGCAGCGATCGTGGTGACGTTTGACCATTGCGCAAGCAACGAAACACTCGCCGCCCGCACGGCGTACGGACACGCCGATCCACGACCCGCTTCGACGGTCTCTATTCCGCTCGACGGCCGAACAGAGACAGAAGCCGTTCGGCTTCACCTAGAGCGAACACTGGGCGTCAAGGTCGCGTTAGCGTCATGACCGACCAGCAAGCCAAACTCGAATGGTTGGTCGACGCACTCGTTGACTCGATGAGCGGACTCGATCCAGTCAACCCGCTCGCCCACAAGCCCGAGACACTGGAGCAATACCAGGGACGTGTGGCCATTTGGGTCAACGGCTGGCGAGCGCGCATCGAGCACGTGAGGTACGATCGCCTCGCGGCCAAAGAGTATGAGGCGCACCATGACTGACGTCGACCGCGACACCGATCCGCGCCTGGCGCACACGTCTCGGCCTCCGCCGCAGACGACGCCCGAGCTATGGGAGCGGCTCGACGAGCAAGACAAAACCAACCAGCTCGCCGCAATCGCTCGCCACGACCTAATCATGGGCAAGGTCGAAAGTCACGACGCGCGACTTGCCACGCACGACCAGCGACACGACGGGCACGACAGGAAGCTCGCGGCGCACGACTCGCTCCACGGCGACTACGCGCGCTCTCGGTTCCCTGTGGCGCCGCTGTGGATGCTGGTCATCGCGGTGTGGACTCTTGAGCTCACTGCTGTGTATCTCGCGCACAGGTGGTCGCCGTGAGTAACGATTTCCCAACGTGGAAAGTCCAGCACGAACGCGAACACGAGGCGCTCGAACGGCGAATCAAGGGCGACGTGCGCGCCGAGAACGAAGCCATGGTTGAGGGACTCAAACGCCACGTTGATGCGGCACTCAAGCCGGTTGGGGAAATCGACACGAAGCTCAACGAGGTTGTCGATATCAACCGCAAGCAACTTTTGATGCTCGAAGAGACGGCCACGTATCGCGTTGAGAGGAAGCTTCGCGACGAGCTCGAGACGAAGTCGCGAGTCGACGCCGAATCCGCACGCGTATCTAGGAAGACTGACGCGGAAATAAGGATCATGCGCTGGCAGTGGCTATCGGGCGTTCTCCTTGCGATCGCCGCCATCCTCAGCGCGCTTCACCTTGCAGGGAAATAGGCGCGTGACATGACCGCTCCCAACCGAATTCAGAGCCTCCTTACGGCGTGGGTCAACCGCGTGCAGGAACTCGAGGATGCACTATGGACGCTCCTTCAGGCGATGACGATTGACGCTGCTACGTTCGATTTGCTGGACAAGATTGGCGCACTGGTTGGAGAGGCGCGCAATGGGCGCAGCGACACGGACTACCGGGCCGCTGTGCGGATCCGAATCCGAGCCAACCGTTCGCAGGGCCGATCGACCGACTTGCTCGATATCGCCACCCTTGCCTGCACGCTCTCGACGCCTACAATCACAGAGTATCAGCCCGCGGCGTGGCTCGTCGACATGCCCAATCTGTCGGGCGCAGCGAGTGTCGTCTACATCCTCGGCCGATCCAAGGCTGCAGGCACGACCGGACTCGTGTCTTACACCACGACGTCAGCGACGCCGCTCATCCTCGACTCCCTGTCAGGCGGCGTGGTGGCCCCAGGTAAACTAGACTCGATCAGCGGCGGCGTTGTGACGCCTGGAATCATGAGCGCAGGCATCACGGTCTAGAGCCCTAGACCAAGGCTATGTCACGCCCTAAAGACCTGCCCTCGACGCTGCAAACCTGGGCGAGCGGCAACTATGCTGCGGGCCCCGCGTGGGGCGGCACCGCCAAGCGCCAAGCGGGGGCGGTTACCGAACTGACTCCGGGTGTCACGTTGCCAGCGGAGATCGAAAACTACCTCCACGGCAACGCCTTTGACCTTGCGGAGTCGCTCCTTGTGGCGACGGGGCAGAGTCCTGCGATCAACTGGCTGCCGAAGTCCTCGAGCACGCACAACCTCAAGCGAGGCGCGTTCTGCGCGAAGAACCAAACATGGTACCTAGTTGGCGACGGTGGCGCGGACTTCTTAGACGCGTCGCCAGACTTCGGCCGCTCTTGGGTGTCACTCACTGGATCGCTTGGATCGGTCCTCGTGTTGATTGATGCGGCGTGCGACACAGCAGGTAACGTAGTGCTCGTCGGCTACGGCTCCAGGAGCATATATAAGGGCACTTACGTCTCGCAGGCGTCGACCACGTGGGCTGCGACCGCCAACGCTCTCTCGGTGTCCCCCACGCAAAGCGTCTCGATTGACTTCGAGCCGACGTCCGCGAAGTTTGTGACTACCTACCGCAACGGCGTCCTGGGTCACAAGGTCGATTGGTCGGCGAACGGTACGGTATGGTCGCCAGGCACATTGCCGGCAAACTGGACGGCGTATACGGGCACCAACAATCCCGAGATTGCGTGCATTGCAGGACAGTCAGTGGCCGTCTTCGTCGACGCCACGACCCCTCGATACAACGCGATGTATTCGACGGACGGCGGCAACACGTGGGCGAATGCCAATATCGCACCAAGCATCTCTGGAGCAAATCTCGCAGCACAAAGCACAATCAGCAAGCCCACCTACGATTCTGTAACGGGCACCTGGTATTTCGCTGTCAGCTCGGTAAGCGGCACGCGGCAAACAGAGGTTTGGTCGTCGACCAATCCTGCTGGAGGCGTGTGGACTCGTAAATACTATTCTTCGTTGAGTGACATAGTGATGCAGGATTTGCAGGCCATTGGTACTCTGCTTGTGGCGAGTAACGACGACGGTCGAATCGTGTTCTCGGTCGACGGTGGAGTCAGCTGGAAATGGTGTGCATGCAACCCTGGGACGACGACTCGTACGTTTCTACGTGCGGCGCAGGGTGGGCTTTTGATGACCAACGCGCCGGACAAAGCCATATTTTCTTCGATGCGAATCGGTAACGGCGGACTCGCAGTATGAGCCTTTTGGATCGCGTGCTGGCCGTCTTTGGCGGAGACACGAGTGCGCCTGCACTGCAGCCGCTTGCGGACCGTCGAGCCGATGCCTGGGTCAACGGATTTACTGGCTTCGGTACGGCTAGAGACAAGGTGGCTGGCAGCTACTTTGACTGGACAGTCATTCTAAGCAGCGCCGAACTTGAGGCGCTCTTCTATAACGATGACGTAGCGGCGAAGATTGTCGGCAAGTTGCCTTTTGAAATGTTCCGACGCGGCTACGAACTCGAGGGACATCAAGCCGAGCGTTGCGCAGATTCCATTGAAGAACTTGGGCTTGATCGAAAGATACGCCAAGCCATTACGTGGGCGCGGCTCTATGGCGGTGCGGCTGTCGTGCTTGGGATCATGGACGGGCAAGAGATGGACAAGCCCGTCAATGTCGAGAGCGTCCAGAAGATTGCTTTCGCGAACGTTATCGACCGTCGATACCTCGTGCCGCTCCGCTACTACTCGGACCCCACGCAATCCAAGTTTGGCGAGCCGGAGATCTACACGCTGGTCGTGCCAGTCGGAATGAACCAAAACAACGTCTTGATTCACGAGTCGCGTCTTCTGCGATTTGACGGCACCGAGGTTGACGTCGTCAATCGCCAGCGCAACGCAGGCTGGTCGTACTCGGTATTGCAGCGCGTTTACGACACGATCCAAAAGTTTGGCAACGCCTTTTCAGCCGCATCACAACTCACGGTCGACGCCGGACAAGCAGTATTTTCAATGAAGGGTTGGATCACTGCCGTCGGAGCGAACGCGGGTGCCAACGCCGCTCGCATGACGATGGTCGATCAGCAACGCTCGAGCGGCCGTGCGATTGTCCTGGATACCGACAAAGAGTCTTTCCGACGTGAAGGCGTACAACTATCAGGTCTTCCCGATCTGCTCGATCGCTTTATGGTCCGTGTAGCTGGCGCGGCCGAAATGCCGGTGTCCATTCTCTTCGGGCAGGCCCCGGCGGGGATGAACGCCACTGGCGAAAGCGATCTCACGCAGTGGTACGACAGCGTAGCGGCAGCTCAACTCGATACCGTACTGCCTGCCCTAACACGCGTTTGCAACCTGCTCACAAAAGGCCAATGGGACGGCGAGATAGAGTTCAAATCGTTGCGCGAGCCCGACGATAAAAAGCGCGCGGACGTGGACTACGTCAATGCGCAAACTTGGGCGATCTATATCGCCAACAACGTGCTCTCGGCCGAAGAAGTGAAGCTTGAAGAGTTCGGCGATATCCCGATAGAGGTGGATGTCGAAGCCCTACAAGCAATCATTGAAGCCGAGAACGATGCCGCGGAGATGATGAACTATGCAGCCCCTCAACTCCCAATTGTTGCAAGCGCTCCAACCAGCGAAGGCCCCAATCCAGCGCCAGCGGAGACCCTTGGGACGGCTGGCGCGGCGCAACCAAATGCGGCAAGCGGCGGACAAACTCCGACCTCCCGCAATCGCTGAGAAGCGCTACGTAGAAGCACTGCGCCACCACACGGGGAACATGCATGCAAAGGCGCTGGCACACCTACGCCCTCGCCTTCACCTCGTTGCGAGAGCCGATGCGACGACTCCGATCACACAGGACTTCGGGCAATATAGCCAAGAGTTGATCCGCGAGCTCGCAGCATCCATCTCTTCGCCATTCAACGCCATGGCGATCGCGATCGCTAAGAAAAACTATCAGGCACTTCAGGCGCTCGGAATCGATGTGCGCCAAACCGGGCTCGCCGCGCTTGTTGAGCAATTGCGAGACTGGAATATCCAGCTCATTACCAAGGCGGGACAGGCTTATGTGGCCGACGTAGAGAGCATCCTTGACGACCCGGCCTCGTGGGGTCTTCGCGTAGAAGAGCTGTCGGCGAAGTTGGTTGAGCGAGGCAACGTGAGCGAGTCACGCGCAGAACTAATCGCGCGAGACCAGACGCTGAAAATGAACGGGGGACTCGCGGCGTATCGCATGCGATCCGCTGGAATCGACGAATATATCTGGTCGACGTCGCGGGATGAGCGTGTGCGGCCATCGCATGCAGACAACGAGGGCCAGCGCTTTCGATTCGATTCTCCGCCGCCTGAAACCGGCAACCCGAGCGACGACGTGCAGTGCAGGTGCGTTGCGGTTCCCTATGTCCCTGAGTTGGACGGCGAGTCCTAGACCCGAGTCATGAAAAACTTCGATTACCAGCATGCCTTGATTTTGCTGCTATCGGTGGCCTGGGTTGTGTTGCAGGCGTTCAAGCCCGAGTGGATGGTCAAGCTTAGCGGCTTGGTCCCGATTTTGGTGGGAGCTGGCTTGCTCAAGACTTCGCCGCTCTCGACGCCCGGGGCGAGCGCGACTCTCACTGTCGTTGATGCCCCTATGGAGAAAAGACCATGAAATTCGTCGCTCTCTCATTGCTCATGCTGTTGGCGTGTAGCCCAGCGGCAAACCTTCCCGCCGACAAGCATGCGACGAAGGAGCAGATCGAGTGTTTGATTGCCCGCCAGAGTGAGATCAACGCGTGCGTGCGTCCTGGAAAAACGCACGACGAGCAATACGCGTGCATCGATGGGGTTACGACTGATTGTCGTGCGGACGGAGGTGTCCAATGAACTGGCGAACCCTGCTTCCGATCGTGGGCAAGCTTCTTGAGGGTGCCGCGGCCGCTGGCGGTCCGCTCGCACAGCTGGTGGTCACGTTCGCCGTTGAGTCGGCTGAGTTTGTGATCGATGCTGAAGAGGCGGGCAAGGACCGCGTCGAAGTCATTCAAGGCATGCAATTGAAAATTGGCAAGTTGCTTGTCGACCTCGAGGCGGTCACGTGATCGCACTTCTCATCCTGCTTGTGTTTATGGGCGTCGCGCTCTACCTCGTCGGGTTTATCCCGATGGATGCCGCGATTCTCAAGCTCGTGCGAGTCGTCGTGATCATCGTCGCGGTGTTGATGGTGCTCGCTTTTTTCTTTCCGGGGTATATGCCCGCAGGGATGCGGAAGTTTTCGTGAAGACAGAAGGCGAGCTGGCAGATCAAGCACGCTACGTGATGTCTATTTTCGCGTGCGTGATCTTCTTCGCCGCGGGCATCGTGGCGCACTGGCTGTTCGCCAAATGAGAGCCGCCAAAGCCGCGCCCTTCGCCAAGGGCTTCGACACGGTCTCGACTCTCGACTTGAACAGCGCCGCTAACCTCCACGCGGCCGGATACGACTTCGCGGTGCGGTACCTCGGTAGCCTCACAGCCCCCGAGCTCGCCGCTATCCTCGGCGGAGGCCTAGCGTGCATGCCGGTCACCTACGCTGACCACCTCGGAGACCCTACTGCCCAGCTTGCCGGGCTGGGCCTGCCCGTAGGCGTAACCGTGTGGCTCGACGTCGAGGCCTACACGGGCGACGCGCCTACGTTGATTGCTCGGGTCAACAGTTGGTCGCGTGCCGTGACCCTGGCTGGCTACGAGGCTGGGCTGTACCACGGGCCTGGGACGCCACTCGACTCGGTGCAGTTATCAGCGCTCGCGGTCACGCGATACTGGCACTCGTGTTCGTCTCTACAGGCGCAGCCGGCGCGGGGGTACTGTATGCGCCAGTTACGTCCCGACGACGTCACCGTTGCTGGTGTGGTGATCGACGTGGATATTATTGAGCAGGACTACCGGGGCGACGTACCGACTTGGGCTGTCGCCTAACGAGGTCGAAACGTCTCAATTGCAACGCACAATGACTCCAAGTTTTCCGCCAAGCGAGCATGGCTCGCCAATCCTAGCACCCGAATCATTGGCGCAACCGTACAAGCATGACTGCTCAAGCGTAGGACCGCACGACCAAGAGTGTCCAGGAATGCAGGCATTCGGGCCATTGCTGCCAGCCAAGCAGCACGGCGCATGATCCAGAACCGAATCGATCGTGTCTGTGTCTGCGTTTGCGTCGCGCGACTCAACATCAACGCGACCGGCACACCCAAGTAAGAGGGTTACCGCCAAGAGCGAGTTGGCACTCATGTTCCTCCTTTCGCCGACGACCTCGGCGCATACCCCTGCTCCACGCCCAGCCCAACGAGCTGCACGACTGCGCCACCGCGCGACGTGTCGAGGTGCGCGGCAATCTCGTCAAGGATCGCCAACGTAGCCGCTGGGAGCGAGAGCGAGATCATCGGCACCCCACGCGCGGCACGAGCCGCACGCGAGTTGCTGTCGAGGCCGTCCGCGCGCTTGGGGCGACCGGGGCCGCGTTTGGGGGCGGGGGCAGTCATGCGTCGGCCTCCGCGCCGACTTGCGCGGACACAATATACTGCGCCGCGCGCTGGACCGCGTAAAGAGCGTCGCCCGGCGTGCCGTGCTCGGCCAACAGCACGGACATTTCTTCGTCGGAAAACTCCATGTTGCCTGCGCCATTGGCCGCGATGGCGGCGATTTCCACGCGTCCGCCTGTTAGCGCCGCGTCGATAATCTGTTGTGCCGTTTTGCCGTTGTCCATGATCAGTACTCCGTTCAGTTTGGGGTCAGGGAAATCGTCAGATCTCTTGCGCGGGCATATCGGCTAGGCATACCGCGCCGAGACCCTCATTGTGTATCGCGCCTGCAACACGACGGATTGCTCGCGCGGTCTCAGCGTCTCGGCGCGGCTCACCACCTGGGATCATCCAGCCTACGTACGTTGGCCGCCACGTGATCGGCTTGCCGCCTGTCCCTCGCTCCTCCCAACCGTAGACGAGGCGACGTCCGTCCTCGTGCTCGCGCACGTAGATCGCCCACTCGGTATTTGCCTGGCACTCGACCTGGCCGTCGTGGTCCGTCGCTTCTGCGATGCAAGGCCATTGCTCTGGATCGAGGGTGACGGGGGCTTGCTCGCTCATTGTGATGTTGATCTTTTTGGTGGTGGTCATGGTTGTCTCCTCACGGCGTAATTGCCGTCCTCTGCCACCTCTCGCGAGATGGCAGCAGACGAAAATCAGGCGTCGAATCGGCAGCTCGCGCAGTCGCGTGAGCTCGGGTACCCGTCGCGGCTGCCACACGAGCAGCCCGTCCAGACGCCAGGGCGCGCCCGTCGCGCCGTCGAGCGGTATGACGTCGTCGCAGCAACCGTCTTGCCCGCGCACGCTGCGTGGACCGGCTTGGCGCCTTTGGCCCACTCGATTTTTGAGCCAGCGACGATCGCAGAATTGCAGCACGAGCAGAACGAAGCGTATTTGGCGACGATGATCATTTGGTGACTCCGTGGTGGTGGTGGTTCGGGAGGCGAGAACCTCGCCGCCGTCTTGATGTATCTAATATACAGCGCGCGCCGAATATGTCAAGGGGTACGTACGTACGATTTATCCGGCGCACGAGCTCGGCCTCGGCTGGCTGAATCGCAAGCACGGTCTTGGTCGCCGACCGCTCGCCTTTCTTCGCCTGTCGCCGATACCCGAACGGTGGAGAGCCCTCGACGTAGTAGCCCTGATCGCGAAGGATCCGACGCGTGCCGACCATGCGAGACTTGATCCTCTTGTGCTCCTCGCGAGCGAACAAAATCCGAAACGAGAGCGCGCTATCCCCTTCGCTCGTCGACGGATCGATGCGCTCCGCGACGGCGTAGAACGCGCGGATCCCGCTCTGCGCCTCAACGAAGAAGCGCGTGACCTCGAGTCCTAGGCTCTTCGCGTACGCGGCGATCGAAGACCGAGCCGCCCACCTGTGGTGGACGCGAACAGAATAGGGCGCTCGCTCACTTCGCACCGTCCTTGGTGGGTTGGAGGGCGCCGCGAACGCGAAAGCTGATATCGCTCCGGTAATGCGATGACGCGTTGGGCCCCGACCAATTATCAGCGTTGATCCACATATCCGCGACTAGTGCCGTTAGCTGCTTGACTTCGGCGCGCAGGGCGTCGCGCTCGACTGCGACGGACTCTGCTCGCGCGGGAATGTCGACGGTGCGAACCTCGTCGTTGACGCGTCGAAGTTCAGCAATCACTCTGCGCATACACACGCTTGCGCTGCGCTCGTGTGTCTCGCACCACGGGTCTAACGACCGTCCCCATCGAGACGAGTCTACCATCTTGCAGTCGCTCACGGCCTCACCGCAAACAACCCCAACTGAGGCTGAGCGCACGCAGCATGCTGCCAAACCCACCACGTTGGATCCAACGCGCCAGGTGGCGCTGGCTCTCGACGGCCAACGCCTGCGCTTACGCAAGCCTCGCAACGCGAGGCGTACTCTCCGCATTTGCCGCAACGCCCGTAGGTGCGGGGGCCGTGGGTCTTGTGGCCGCAGGTGGCGATCATGGCTTTAGCACCAACCTCTCCAGCCTCTCGGCCGTCTCGGGCAGGAACAAGGACCCTCACGACCGCCTCGACCATCGCGGACGCTTGGCCGACATGCTTAGCCAGAGGCCTTGCGCCTCATCTTCCGCGTCGCTGGGCACGACCTTGGTTCCCACGTCCCCAAACTCCGCCTCGATGGTGTCGGCAAACTTCTGCGCAATCCAATATTCGTAGTGTGCTTCGGTTGGTTCGTATGGCGTAGAGCCCTTGGGTTCTGGGACCGCGCGCAAAAAAACCACCACCTCCGCAATGACCGCGCGGCGCTTTGATTCGTCTGGCTCAGTCGATCGCCTTTGCTCGCGCTGCGGCGGCGAGACGAACGAGACCGACGACCCGCACACGTGACAGGTCCCCCACGTACAAGGGTGCTCGCTCACTTCGCACCGTCCTTGGTGGGTTGGGTGGCGGGTTGGATGGCGGAGCGGACGCGAAAGCTGATATCGCTCCGGTAATGCGATGACGCCTCGGGGCCCGACCAATTATCAGCGTTGATCCACATATCCGCGACTAGTGCCGTTAGCTGCT
>ENA-OFCD01000191-OFCD01000191.1-metagenomes-genome-assembly--contig:-NODE-191-length-40578-cov-36.471461_pt1 | contig 40578 bp, 39 predicted proteins | sample MGYA00153392_OFCD01 | MGnify analysis MGYA00153392 | reverse complement strand
TACGTCAAAGACTCCTCGTTCGTTCTGGGCGCGTCCGACTGCGATTGTCATTACGGTAAAATCCTTTTGCTTGTAAAAAAACTAAGGTTTCTAATTAAAGTTAACATAACTATACATTAGATTTTGATAAATTTTTAACATAATTGGCAAAAGTTGATGCACTTCGGCCGATCGACTCCCAAGCGCGATCACGATCCCCGTGGTGCAGGCGTAGGCTACTTGAATTAAGATTTGGCTTTAAGGCTGTTTACTTTTATGACTGCAAAAACGACGAGTTCGATCGATTCTGTCCTGCGCTACCAGGTTTTGGGCTCCCGCCGCTTTAGCAATTTCTGGTGGGGGACAATTGTCAGCATTGGAGGGACTGGTTTCCTGCTATCGGGGATTTCCAGCTACTTGCACGTTAATCTGCTGCCTTTTGCTGACCCGACGCAGCTCATTTTTATCCCTCAAGGCATCGCGATGGGTTTCTATGGCGTCTGTGGGGTGCTGTTGGCGCTTTATCTGTGGCTGACTATTCTGTGGGATGTCGGCGGTGGATACAATGAGTTCGATCGACAAACTGGCAACATTCGGATCTTTCGCTGGGGATTTCCTGGCAAAAACCGCAAAGTTGATTTTACTTGCAAAACATCCGAGGTGCAATCTGTGCGCGTGGACATTAAAGAAGGTCTCAATCCCCGCCGCAGTATTTATCTTAAGCTCAAAGACCGCCGTCAGTTTTCCCTGACTAGAGTCGGACAGCCGATTGCTTTGTCTGAGGTGGAAAATCAAGCTGCCGAATTGGCTCGATTTTTGCAAGTTCCCTTAGAAGGACTTTAAGGATTTGCGATTGGTAAGGTCTCGTAAGGTTTGCAATGCGCACCAAATCGATAACTGTTGTGTGTACACGAAACGGTGCACACTGTTATCCCTAGTAAATCGATAAATCTAGGGTGCGCATGGCGCACCTTACGTCATTGAGTGAAAGTAAAAATACAAATGCAAATGCAAATGCAAATCAAAATTCAGCGGTGGTTCATCTCACTTTTAATCATAGGCGCGCTGTTTGTCGGGGGATGCGGTAGTTCCCCTGCTGCCAACTCGACTCCGACACCGAATCCAGCGTCGGGTGAAAGCATTTCTTTGTCTTCATCTCCCTCTGCGTCTCCGTCTCCTGCTGTTGTGGCGGCAGGTTCGCAATTTAGCAATTTGGCACGTTTGCAAGGAAAAGCAACGGTGGTGATGACCGTTAAAGGTGCTCCGATTACGATCGAACTTGACGGCACAAATGCGCCAATTACTGCGGGCAATTTTGTCGATTTGGTTCAGAAGGGAGTCTACGACGGATTGGTTTTTCACCGAGTTGTGCGGGAACCTCAGCCTTTTGTAGTTCAGGGCGGCGACCCGCAGGGCAAAGATCCTAAATTCCCGACAGCGCGACTGGGAACTGGGGGTTTTATTGACCCGAAAACTTCTACCGAACGCATGATTCCTCTGGAAATTAAAGCTAAAGGTGCCCCGAATCCGACTTACAGCAAAACCCTAGAACAAGCTGGAGTTAAGGAGAAACCTGTGTTACTGCACAGTCGCGGGGCTGTGGCTATGGCTCGATCGCAGAGTCCTGATTCGGCTTCTTCTCAGTTTTACTTTACTTTGACCGATGTGCCGCTTTTGGACGGTAGCTATGCGGTTTTTGGTTACGTGAAGCAAGGGATGGATGTGGTTGATAAGATTCAAGCAGGCGATCGGATAGAGAAGGCTACTGTTACTCAGGGTTTGGAAAATTTTAAGGCTGCTAGTTAGTCAGTTGACAGTTGACAGTTTGCAGTTGGGAGGAAAGCAGTTGACAGTTGACAGTTGACAGTTGACAGTTTGCAGTTGGGAGGAAAGCAGTAGTTATTGGTTATTGGTAACAAGCCAAAACTAATACCTGATAACTACGCATCAACAACCAACAAGTAATATATTACGCATCAAAAACCAACAAGTAATATATTACAAATAACTAATCAAAACTAACGAATAACTACTGCCTTCTACCTGATACTTATGGATGTTGTCGTTACCGGAATTGGTCTTGTTTCAGCTTTGGGCTCTCTGGAAAATAGCTGGACAAGACTGTTGGCTGGGGATTCTGGGATTCGGCAACATCAACCTTTTCGAGAATTTCCACCGCTACCTTTGGCTTTGATGGGCACAAAACCTGCTGATTTAATAACTTTAATTCGGCAGGTTTTGGCAGATGCTTTGCAAGATGCTAATTTGACTTTGCCGATGCCTGATTGCGGAATTGCGATCGGTTCTAGCCGTGGTTTTCAGGGAAATTTGGAACAGTTGGCAAGAGAAGGAATAAGGAAGAAGTCAACCCCCCCCTGCCCCCCCCAAGGGGGGAAAGAAGAGGGAAGAAGTCACGCCCCCCTGCCCCCCCCAAGAGGGAAAAATCAGGAAGAAGGCGGCGATTTTGGTGCTGACTCGAATTACCAATTCCCGATGCCCGATGCCCAATGCCCAATGCCCAATGCCCAATTTGTGAATTTTTTGCCTCACATGGGGGCGATCGCGGCGGCGAGGGCAATTGGCTCGACGGGGCCGGTGCTGGCGCCGATGGCTGCTTGTGCGACGGGCCTACAGTCGATCGCCCGTGCTGTAGATTTAATCCGTACAGGTGAGTGTCAGCGGGCGATCGCAGGTGCTGTGGAGGCGCCAATTACACCGCTGACTGTAGCTGGATTTAACCGGATGGGTGCTTTGGCAAACACTGGCTGCTATCCGTTCGACGAACATCGGGAAGGCTTTGTGCTCGGCGAAGGCGGGGCTTTATTTGTATTAGAATCGGCTCAGTTGGCAAAGCGTCGCGGTGCTAAAATTTATGGTCGGATTTCCGGTTTTGGCTTGACAAATGATGCAAGTCATGCTAACGCGCCGGAGTTGGGAGGGCAAAGTGCGATCGCGGCGGTAAATCAATCTTTGAAACGGAGCAATTTAGCGACGCTTGATATAGATTTTATTCACGCTCACGGTACTGCAACTGATTTAAATGACCGACATGAAGCACTGTTAATTCAAAAATTGTTTCACCGAGGAGTTGCTGTTAGTTCGACTAAGGGGGCTACGGGACATACTTTGGGAGCTTCGGGAGCTTTGGGCGTGGCTTTTTGTTTGATGGGTATTAAGCATCAGATGCTGCCGCCTTGCACCGGAATGAACAAACCGGGGTTTGAATTAGATTTTGTTCGCTGCGCGCGCGCAACTCTTGTGAGAAATGCGGTTTGTTTGAGTTTTGGCTTTGGCGGGCAGAATGCTGCGATAGTTCTATCTGGCGATCGTTAATTTTTGGTCAATTACGTCGATCGGCATTTAAAACAGTATTGTATCTTAATCCACGCATCAATGCCGATCGGCGAAAATAAAAGAAAGAAAGAAACTGTTTAATTTAAGGCTTAGGTATTTTCACATGGATCTGGCATCTCATCAATTTATGTCTTATTTTGAACCAGAGCAAGCTGCTCACCTATGCCAAATAGCTGTTTTGGAGAGTTTTGCTGAGGAAATGCTGGTTTTTGAAGAGGGGCAAGCAGCAGATTTTTTATATCTAGTTTTAGAAGGTGAAGTCGAGTTTAGCAAGCAAGTTCAAAACAATAAATATCAAACTATTGCTATCGCTAAGCCAGACGATTTTTTTGGCGAACTAGGAGTTTTAGACGGAGAGCCTCGCAGTGCTAGAGCTGTAGCTGTTGCTGGCTCGACTTTGGCAAAAATAGGTCGCGAAGAACTGATAGCAACTCTCCAGTTTGCTAAAGGCAGTTCGGTACTGCAAATGTTTAGTTTCATTATTAAAAATTTGCGGAATACCACAGATCAATATGTGAGCCAGTTCGTACACAAACAAAAAATGGTATTGGTAGGAGAAATGGTGAGCACAATTATTCACGATTTCAAAAGTCCTTTTACTGGAATTAAACTCTCCAGCGAAATGCTTAAAGAAATGCACCCGGATGAGGAAACTCAGGAGTGGTGCGAACTTATTCAATTGCAGGTTCAGCGAATGTTGGGAATGGCTGAAGAAGTCTTAGAATTTTCGCGCGGAAACTCTGTATTAAATAAAAAACCAGTTAATTTAATTCAGACGTTGCAGCAGTTTGAAAAATTGAATAGAGTTTATTTTGAGGTGGCCAAAGTAGATTTGGTTATACGCATGACAGAAGTGATAGTGGAAGCGGACGAAAATAAGATTTTGCGCGTTTTGCAAAATTTAGTTGGGAATGCTGTTGAAGCTTTTGGCGGGCGCGGAGGTTTGGTAGAGATTGTTGTAGGACAAACCGAGGAGTGGGCAGACATTAGCATTTATGATAATGGTCCGGGCATTCCGCAGGCAATTAAGGAAAAGTTATTTGAACCGTTTGTGACTTATGGAAAGCGCACTGGTACTGGGTTGGGTACGGCAATTGCTAAGTCGATCGTTGATGCTCATAAAGGGGAAATTACTTATGAGTCGGAAAACGAAAAAGGGACAACTTTTTTCATCCGCTTGCCTAAAGTTATCGCTTTACCAGATTAAGTTTAACTAGATAAGCTGTCGCACATTTAAATTGTATATTCAGGGCGGGTGAGACGCCCACCCCACAAGAGCTTGATTTTTTTTAAGATCCGATTTAAATGCAGAACAGCTTAGGTAGATATATACTTAAAATTTTTGTACAGAGCCTCATCAACCTGGTGTTTGAGTAGATATCTCGTTACCCGACAATATTTTTCTAAGAAACAGGGTTTAAGAACGTAAGTCCTAATACTGTGTAGCGAGTTGCACAATCAAGTAGAATTGAATGGACGAACCGCTAAAAATCTGATGCCCGTTACTATTCAAACCTTACCCGCAGAAGTTATCAATTTAATTGCCGCAGGCGAAGTGATTGACTCGATCGCCGCTGCGGTACGAGAATTAGTAGAAAATTCTCTGGATGCTGGCGCAACTCGCATCGTTGTGTCTGTTTGGCCCGAACAATGGCGGGTGCAAGTTGCGGATAATGGTACAGGAATTGATCTGGAAAATTTGCAGCAGGCGGCTTCGCCTCACAGTACGAGCAAGATTACCACTGAAGCAGACCTTTACAAAATTGCTACTTTGGGATTTCGCGGCGAAGCTTTGCACAGTTTAGCTCAGTTGGGCTGTTTGGAGGTTTTGAGTCGGCCGAATGATTTGGGATTGGGTAATTTTTGGGAAAATCGAGAGTCTGCGCAAACCCCCGCTAGCTCATCCTTGAACCAGAGGAGAGTTGAAAATGCTCGATCGGGCTGGCGGGTAGTTTACAATAACTCTGGCGAGGCTGTGGAGGTGGAAACAGCGGCGATCGCTCCGGGTACGGTAGTCACTGTTGCTGATTTGTTTGGGAATTGGCCTGTGCGCCGCACTTTTTTGTCGCCAACACAGCAAATGCGATCAATCCAATCAATTATTCAGCAAATTGCTATTTGTCATCCGCACGTTAATTGGCAGTTGCGTCAAGCAAATACGCCTTGTTTTTACATAACTCCTAGTAGCACAGCCGAGCAGATTTTACCTCAGTTTGTGCGGGGAGTGCGATCGAGCGATTTACAATATTTAATGTTAGATTTGCCTGCGAGTCCTCAAAATCAGAAAGCAGCAAACTTTTTGCGAGAAACTCAACTTGTGGGAGCTACAAACAAGCACGATTACCAATTACCTGTTGCCACTTCTGAGTTCCCGATTCCCAATTCTCAGTCTTTGGAGTTAGTAATTGGTTTGCCCGATCGCTGTCACCGCAGACGGCCGGATTGGGTTAAGGTGGCGGTGAATCGACGGGTTGTACGATCGCCCGAATTAGAGCAAACTATTCTGAGTGCCTTTGCCCGCACTTGTCCGCGCGATCGCTATCCCGTTTGTTTTGTTCACCTGCAACTCTCTCCCTCGGAAATCGACTGGAACCGCCACCCGGCGAAAGTGGAAATTTATCTGCACGATCCGAGTTTTTGGCAAGCACAAGTTAGCGCCGCCATCGATCGAGCTTTGCACCTGAATGATGACATTTTGTCGGCTGTCCCAATTCCCGATCGAGTGGGACAATTGCTGAAGGCATCGGAACAAAAAAGTGCTTATAGTGTCGGAATTGGCGATCAGCAAAATGATGACAGTGGCGAACAGGCAACAGGTAATAAAATAGGATTGATGGAGCTCAGGGCGATCGCTCAAGTTCACAATACTTACATTGTTGCGGAACATTCCAGCGGAATGTGGTTGGTGGAACAGCACATCGCTCACGAGCGCGTTTTGTACGAGCAATTGTGCGCCGATTGGCAGCTAAAATCTCTGGAAAAACCAGTGATTCTCAGTCAATTATCGCCGCTGCAAATTGAAAATTTATCCCGCTTGGGTTTGGAAGTAGAAACTTTTGGCGAACAGCTATGGGCGGCGCGGGAAGTTCCTGCATTATTAGCCGATCGAGATGACTGTGCTGATGCGCTTTTTGAACTCAGTAAAGTTGCAGATTTGCAAGCGGCTCAAGTCGCTACTGCTTGTCGCAGCGCGATGCGAAACGGTACTCCTTTGAGTGTTTTGCAAATGCAAAATTTGTTGGATGAATGGCAGCAAACTCGCAATCCGCGCACTTGTCCTCACGGGCGTCCGATTTATTTTGCTTTGGAGGAATCGACTCTGGCTCGGATTTTTCGTCGCAGTTGGGTAATTGGTAAAAGTCACGGGATTTGAAGGCTAAAAGTTAAGCGTTACATACGGGAATGTTTTTTTAACCGCAGAGGGCGCAGAGAACGCAGAGATGAAGAGAAGAGAGATGTTTTTAACATTTTTGGACAACAGGATATTCGTATAAAATCAATTCTGGTTGCATCGGAATTAATATTACCCAAAATCAGGATACGGCAGTGCCGTCTCCCTACATCTGAACCGTATTGCTCTATACCATTCCAGCACAGCCGAAATTGATATAAAATATCAATTAAAATCACATAAATCATCAATATGGATTTTCCCAGAGCGCGACAACTTTTTTATCGAGAAATCAATCAGCCGGATGGTGCGATCGATCTGGCGAAAGCTGCTCTTTACATGGCTTTGGAAGAATACCCAAATTGTGAGCCGGAGGAATATCTGAATGTTCTGGATGCGATCGCTGATGAAGTGCGATCGCGCCTCCCGTCACAGAATTATCCGCTGCGGATCATTCAAACTATTAACCGCTATTTGTATGAGGATTTGCAGTTTTCTGGCAATGATGCTGATTATTATGACCCGCGCAATAGCTTTTTGAATCAAGTGATCGATCGCCGTACTGGTATTCCGATCTCTTTATCTTTGGTTTATTTGGAGATTGCTAAGCGGATTGATTTTCCGATGGTGGGAATTGGGATGCCGGGACATTTTTTGATTCGACCGGATTTTGAAGATGCTGGCATTTTTGTTGATGCGTTTAACGGCGGCGAGATATTATTTCCTGAAGATTGTCAAGGGAGACTTTCTCAAATTTATGGTCAACCGATGGACTTGCCGCCAGCTTTTCTCGCCCCGGTAAGTCGTCGGCAGTTTTTGGGGCGAATGCTGGGAAATCTGAAGGCGATTTATTTGCAACAGCAAGATGCTTTGAGGGTGCTGAGTGCGATCGAACGGATTTTGCTGCTGTTTCCTGATGCGCTGGGGGAAAGGCGCGATCGCGGAATTCTCTACTATCAATTGGGGCGCTTGAGCGAGGCGCGCCACGATTTGAAGCAGTACCTGAGAAATGCTCCGAATGCTGATGATGCTGCTAGAATTCGTCAATTAGTCGATCGGCTCGATTCGCTGTAAAGAAAATTAACATATAAGTTGGCAATTGACACCTATCTTTTGATAGGTTAAATTTGCTTGGCCTAACTGTAAAATTGTAGGTCATTTACAGAACTCCTGAGTCCACTTTCCCGACTGATAACCTGTTACGCATTTAAATCACTAACGAGGCCTGTAGGGTGCGTCAGCTCTCTGAGCTTATTAGGAAAGGGAAACGCTGCGGACTGACGCACCCTACAATACTATTTTAAATGCGTAACAGCTTAACCGCAAAGACGATCGATCGAAAAAGTATTTTGACGTAAAGAGGCACAAACCCATGAAGTTTCAGTTTCAACAAGGTCATCTAAACGCAATGCAACCTAAGTCAGCCAATTCAACCAGAAGAATGTCGAAGTCTTTATCATTAGGTTTGGCACTTCTATTGGGAACAAGTGCAGTATTCCTCAGCAGCGGTAAAGCCTTTGCATTAGACAAAGTTACCGTAAAATACGGTGCTGTTGACGTAACTTTACCTATTAGCGACTTGCAAAGTTTTGCACAAACTGGCAAACCATCACCTCAACTGCAAAGCGTTCTGAGTCTTGCGAAACAAACCCCTGAGTCGGTGCGCGAAATACTCACAAAAGAAGTGGCTTTAGATCCCCAATTAGTAGCGCGGCTGGCAAATACTTATTTTGGGGAAATTGTTCTCAAACAATTGGGTGAGGTTGCTTATACGCCCGCAACTCGGGCTCAAAGCGCGTCGGCATTACGCGATGCTTTAGTCGCAGCTTCCAAAAATGGCAAAATATCGTTGATAGAAGTAATGCAAAGTTACAGCCTTCCGGCCTTAGAAGTTGATGGCAATCAAGCTATGGCTATCTACCAGCGAGTGATTAAAGATGTACAAGAGTTGCAAGCTATGTATCAGAATTCCCCGGCTTTGCAAACTACGGCTGGCCAAGCCGTCAATTCGGCGAGACAAATGATTTGTCAGCCAAATTCATCGGGGAATATGAAGTAATTGGGCATTGGGCATTGGGCATTGGGCATTGGTAGTTTTTTCCTATTAGCTCTTAGTTTTATCGGCGTTGCTGAGAAAGGAGTATGATTTGCCTCCGAAATTTAGTAGGGGCAATTCATGAATTGCCCCTACTAAATTTCAGGGATTGCTATAGCGAGTGAATCATACCTAAATTCAGCAACGCCGTTTTATCTATTGCCCATTACCAATTACCAATGCCCAATTCCCCATTCCCTAGTCAATGCCTTGAGATAATTTCTCGGCTACCCGTTTGAGCCGGCGGAGTTGGTCTTTCATATCTTTCTGCGTCCAAGGGGCGGCAAAGCGATTAAAACCAAATCTAATTAAAGGATTGGGAATTTGAAATTCAAAGCGGTTAATTAAAAGAGTTCCTTGGATTTGGGGCTGGCATTCCCAGCGATCGCATCCTTTGAAAAATCCGTCAAAGCCCCAAACAATTAAACCCGGTTGTCGCTCCAACACAACACTCTCTAAAGTGGGTTGCAAAACGGGTATTTTTATGATAAATAAGCTGCGACTTCCTACAGAAGTGTCCCATTCGCCCTCGGGATCGCAGCGTAGCAACGGATTGAGCCATTTGTGCATTAAAGTGCGATCGACTATACAGCGCTCCACCAAGGTAGCAGCAGCCTGAATTTCAATTGATTGCTCGAAAACTTGACGAATTGACATGAGAACCTGCAAGCTAGAAGCGTATTCTTACAGTTTCTTATTTTCCTTGTCAAATCTGACGTTAATCTGAAAAAACAATGAATGAAACTTGGCAAGAAATAACTCAACCGATATCGGGCCCATTAGTGGCTTTGTCCGATGGCTTACGCCCCGCTACGCTACGACTTTTGGCACAGGCCCAGCCCGCGCCGAATCCGCTGGGGGACGCCGAACGCGGAATTAACAATTTTGTTCAGAGTTCAAACATCGAAAATCTGATCTGGGCGATCGCTATCCTGCTAATTGGCTTGATAGTATCAGCCCTCGTCTCATCTTTAGTAGGGGGATTGCTCAAGAAGACGACGATCGACAACCGGCTGGCTGCTTGGATTACCGGCCGCCCGGAAGGGGAAGGAGCCCCGCAAGTGGAAAAATGGATTTCCGCTGCGGTATTCTGGATCATTTTTATCTTTTTCCTAATTGCCTTTTTCAACCGGCTGAATCTAACGGCTGTCTCGCAACCGCTCAATACTTTTCTCACTCAAATTGCTAGTGCTTTGCCGAAGTTGGCTAAGGCGCTAATTTTTCTGGGGATTGCTTGGGTGTTGGCGACAGTTGCGAAATTGGCTGTATCGCGGGCGATGCGCACTTTTGGCGTAGACGAGCGCTTGAATCAGCAGGTGGGCACGGCACCGAGTGAGAGTCCTTTGCTGCTGAGCGATACTCTGGCGAATGCGCTGTACTGGTTCATTTTTCTGCTGTTTTTGCCGTTGGTTCTCGAATCACTGGATTTGCAGCAGGCTTTGCTACCAGTTAATAATTTGCTGAATCAAATTTTGGCGGCAATTCCGAAAATCCTGGAAGCTGTGCTGATTGGGTTTGTCGGCTGGCTGCTGGCTCAAGTTGTGCAGCGGATTGTCACAAATCTGCTGGCTGCTGCTGGGGCGGACAGTTTGGGCGCTCGGTTTGGAATTTCGCGGACTTCGGGCGGACAATCGCTGTCATGGATTGTCGGAACAGTTGTCTATGTTTTGATTTTGATTCCGACGGCGATCGCAGCTTTGAATGCTTTGGACATTCAGGCGATTTCGCAGCCGGCAATCGCCATGCTCAACACGATTCTGGGCGCACTTCCCAACATTTTTACAGCAGCGCTAATTCTGGCGGTTGCTTACATTTTGGGGCGTTGGATTGGCGATTTGGTGACTAATATTCTGACCGGAATTGGCTTTAATAATGTCTTTTCTTGGTTGGGAGTGCAGCCCCCGAAACAGCCGATACGGCTGCCGCCGAGTTCGATCGATCCAGATGCAACGGTACTTCAGGAACCAGAACTTCCTGCCCGCACGCCTTCTGAGTTTGTCGGCATTGTGGTGCAGGTGGGCATCCTGTTGTTTGCTGTGGTAGCGGCTACTGACGTGCTGCGGATTCCAGCGCTGACGGCGATTGTTAGCGGTATTGTGCTGGTTGCAGGGCGGGTGCTGGCTGGTTTGGTGGTATTTGCGATCGGCTTGTATTTGGCGAATCTGGCGTTTAGTTTGATTGCCAGTTCTGGAACTCGCCAAGCGCGGCTGTTGGGCCAAACCGCTCGCATCGCGATTATTGCCTTTGTTTCGGCCTTGGCGCTGCAACAGATGGGCATTGGCAGCGATATTGTGAACTTGGCTTTCGGGCTGTTGCTCGGGGCGATCGCAGTTGGGATTGCTCTAGCTTTTGGTTTGGGCGGGCGCGAGATTGCGGCCGACCAAATTCGCGAATGGTTAGCGTCGTTTAAACAAGATAAAACACCTCGTTCCTAACTCTATAAAATGGCGTTTGTCAAGTACAAACGCCATTTTTATATTCATTTGATAGAATGAAGTTGAGAATAACTGAGGAGAATTAAACTGTGACAGTTTTAACTTCTATCGAACAAGAAGAAATAGAATATCCCAGCAGTGATGGAGAACCGATGGCTGAAAGTGACATCACGCGCGATTACATAACTTACGGCGTGGAAGCCCTGAAGTTGCACTTTCAAGCGCGATCGGATGTCTACGTGTCAGCAAATTCCTTCGTTTATTATGAAGAAGGCAACAAATCAGCAGTAGTTGCTCCTGATATTTATGCAGTAGTTGGAGTTAGGAAACGCCAAAGAGATAACTACAAAATCTGGCAAGAATCAGGAATAGCCCCGCAGTTTGTCTTAGAAATAACCTCGGAAACAACTCAAAAGGTAGACCAAGAAACCAAACCAGAAACCTATCGAAGTTTGGGAATCAGGGAATACTTTCAGTACGATCCATCTGGGGATTATCTGAATCCGATACTGCAAGGAGTGCGTTTAGTCAACAACCGATATGAGTCGATTCCGGCCAATAATATCGCCTTCGATACGCTGTGGCTGTACAGCGAAGTCTTGGGGCTGGAATTGCACTTAGTTTCGGGAGAGTTGAGATTTAGAAATCCTCAAACAGGGCAATTTCTCAAGACTTACCAGCAATCTGAAGAAGGACGGCTGGCCGAACAACAAGGACGGCTAGCTGAACAATCAGCACGGCTGGCGGCAGAATCAGCGTTGCGATCGCTAATTTCTCAACTGTTAAATTCGGGAATGAAGTTAGAGCAAGTTGCAAAAATGATGAATTTATCCACATCGGAAGTTGAGAGATTAATAGGAGGAAATGAATGAGATCCCCGTAGGGACACTCCAAGAGCCCATAGGTGTCAACTTAAGCTGTCACCCCGCCAAGTTCGCCAGTTCGCCCGCCAGTCCGCCAGGGGTTGAAACCCCTGTCTCAAAGCGCAAGTCCTCTAAAAGAGGACTGATGAGTTCTTGAGTCCTCTTTTAGAGGACTTTAGCTATTAGCCAGAGGTTTAAACCCCTGGCGGTATTTCGGGTACGAGCGATATTTCGAGTTAAGTTGACACCAATGGGGCTTACTTACAATCTCGGATCGACTGGTTCGCTCTCCATCGCTAAAACTCCGAAAACGCACTCGTGAACTTGTCTCAAAGGAGCGCCCGACACAAATCTCTCCAATGCTTCTATACCGAGAGCAAATTCTCGTAACGCTAAAGAACGCTTGCCGGAAAGTCCGCGCGATCGCAATTTTTCTAAATGTTCCGGCAAGGAATATTCAAGACCGTAAATAATCCGCAAATACTCTTTTCCACGACATTTTACGGCAGGCTGAACCAATCCTTTGCTATTTTTCACAGTAAACTCCATCGGTTTGACAACCATGCCTTCGCCTCCCGCCTCAGTCAGTTTTTCCCACCATTGAATCCCCGCCAATTGGCTGTCAGAATCGCTAATTTGAACTACTTTATATTCAGTAGCTAACAGCAATTCCGGGTCAGCTTCACAAAATTGTGAAATCTGTCCCATGTGCCAATAGTGATTTCTATCAGCGTGTACAGTTCCCTCGGTTGCCAAGATGTGGAAAGGTGCTAATTTGAAGTCATAAATGGATTTAACAGGCCAACAGTAGCGCTGATAGGCTTTAACGTATTGATGCGCTAATTGCGATCGCTCTTGGTAGCGGTTCAGTAAATCACTAACTTCAACTCCCCGCTGGCTAGCCTGTTCTAAGTTTTTAATCGCACCTGCAAACCCATGACTAGAAGCTGTTCCCACTGCGGCATATTGTTCTTGCAATAAGCCTTGAGCTTTGGCAGACCAAGGCATCAATTCGCAGTCTAAACAAACCCAATTAGTTTGAAATCTATTCCAGAAATTGCTAATAGTTAAAGCAGCATTAATGTGGTCTAAAAACTCTGTTTCTAAATCGTGATTATTAAAGAAATGCCGTCCAGTGCGAGTGTAACAAATACCGATGCTGTTATTGAGAATGCCGAAGCGCCGTTTAGCAGCAGATTCGTCGCGGCAAACAATGACCACGGCGCGGGAACCCATGTGCTTTTCTTCGCAGATGACTGTGGATATTCCCTGCTGTTGGTAGTAGCTAAATGCTTCGGCTGGATGTTCTAAAAGTCCCGGTTGTTTGGAAGTAGCAACGGGAGACATTGTGGGTGGCAAATAAATCAGCCATTTGGGATTTGCGGCAAACCGACTCATTACTTCCAGGGCGGCGCTCGCATTTTCTGCTTTAATCGTAATATTACTTTGCAGACGAGTTGAAATGATGCGCTTACCCAATACGTCGGCAATGTCTAATACGTCGTCAGATTGCTGTTGGGCGGTGAGAGGAGTTGTAACAGCAGTAAGTGCGATCGGCTTTACAGGTTCGCAGTAAACTCTAGCAGCCGCAACGCTGACAAATTCTCTTTCAGGATAGCGCAAAGCTGTTAGTTTGCCGCCGAAAACGTAGCCGGTGTCAATATCAACTGTATTGTTCAACCATTCTGTTTCGGGGACTGGCGTGTGTCCGTAAACAACTGCTGCTTGACCGCGATATTCGGCGGCCCAATTGTAGCGGACAGGTAAGCCAAATTCATCGATTTCGCCGGTTGTTTCTCCGTACAGTGCAAAATCTCGAACGCGACTTGATACGCGCCCTTGAAATTCTGCTTTCATCCCCGCGTGGGCGACGACTAATTTGCCGTCGTCTAGGACGTAATGGCTGACTAAACTATCTAGAAATCGGCGGATTTCTGTTTCAGCAGATTCGCGGAATTCGTCGGGCAAAGCTGCTATTTCTGCTAAGGTTTGTTCGAGTCCGTGATTGATTTTGACATTTTTGCCGTTGAGTTTTCGCAGCAATTTAATGTCGTGATTTCCTGGCACGCACAATCCTGTTTCTGCAACTACCATGTTTCGCACGAGTTTGAGGGTGTCGAGAATGCGCGAACCCCGATCAACCAAATCTCCCAAAAACACGGCTTTGCGCCCTTCTGGGTGAGCGTAGGTGGGAAAATTCCAAAAAGCAGAGTCAGTAGTTTTTTCCACAATTTGATAGCCCAACTGTTGCAGCAATTGTTCTAATTCGTCGCAGCAGCCGTGAATATCGCCGATGATATCAAAAGGGCCGCAGTCGTGTTTGCGGTTGTTCCACAGCGGTTGTCTTGCGACTTCCACCGCGTCGATTTCCTCTGGGGAACGGAGGACGTAAACGTAGCGAAATCCTTCGCGATCGAGGTTTCGTAGCGATTTGCGTAAACTTTGGATGTGCCGCCGAACGACGTGACTGCCGAAGTTGCGGTTTGGACGTTGTTGATTGCGATCGGCACACAATTTTTCTGGCAAATCTAGCACAATTGCCGCCGAAATGCAATGGTATTTTCGAGCTAATTCTAACAAAGGTTTGCGGCTTTCCGGCTGAACATTTGTCGCGTCTATAACAGTTAATTTACCTGCGGCAAGGCGTTTAGCAACGATAAAGTGCAGTAATTCAAAAGCATCTGCGGTTGCCGCTTGATTGTTTTCGTCGTCGGAAACCAAACCACGGCAATAATCCGATGAAATGACTTCTGTAGGTAGAAAATGTTGGCGGGCAAAGGTGGATTTGCCGGAACCGGATGCACCGATGAGAACGACTAAAGATAGTTCAGGAAAAGTAATTTTCATTGTTTAATAATTGTGATTTATCTTACTCTTACTCGTCTTACTCGTTACTAGGCTCTGCCTAGTAACGCATATCCAGAGGCTCTGCCTCGAATTTTTATGGAACCTCGCGAGGCAGAGCCTCTGGCTATCGGTTCCCAGGCAGAGCCTAGGAACCAGTTATTTTTATAATAGATTTTTACTCGTTCCCAGGCTCTGCCTGGTAACGCAGATCCAGAGGCTCTGCCTCTCATTTTCCCGATCGCTCTTCAACGTTTGACTACCATTGCCACTCAAGCTCCTCCCACTCCGTAGTGGTGACATCATCCAGCAGGACATCATCATGTTGCTCTGCCATTTTTGCGAACGCTTCCTCCCAGCCGGCACGCGGTTTTACGGCTGCACGAATGACGATCCGATCGCCCTGAACTTCGATTTCTACTGCTTCGCTAATACCAATTTGCTCTAACAACGATCTGGGAATGCGAATCCCCTGAGAATTGTCAATTTTCACTATCTGGGTTTGAATAGATTTACTCATAGCTGAAGCCTGCATTTTTCCAAGTTTAACTATATTGTAAGCACAAACAGACTCTCGGTATTGGATTGGCCGGCAGCGGATGCAACGATGAGAACGACTAGGGATAGTTCGGGAAGCATAATTTTAATTGTTTATTAATTGTGATTTATCTTACTCTTACTCGTTACTAGGCTCTGCCTAGTAACGCAGATCCAGAGGCTCTGCCTCGAATTTTTATGGAACCTCGCGAGGCAGAGCCTCTGGCTATCGGTTCCCAGGCAGAGCCTAGGAACCAGTTATTTTTATAATAGATTTTGCATCGTGAATATTGCCATTTGCGTAGGCGAACCTACTTCTAAATCTGCGGTTCCCACACAGCGAAACTCTACCGCATATTCAAATTTTTCTGCAACCCCATTCGCCCAAGTTTGAAATTCTGCCCTCGTCCACTCAAAGCGGTGATCGCGGTGGCGAAACTTTCCCGCAGGCAAGTTTTCAAACCGCACGTTATATTCAATATTCGGAGTTGTGACGATCGCACTTTTGGGCCGGATAAACTCAAACAACACCCGCTCGAAAGCCGCCAATCGGTCTAAATCCAGATGTTCGATCACTTCAATTACCGCCGCTGCGTCAAAATCCCTCAAGCGACTGTCCCGATAAATCAGCGAACTTTGGATTAGTTGAATGCGAGATTGCTGTGCGGGAGACAAGCGTTCTATTTGCAATCTTTCCGCCGCAATTTCCAAGGCGCGGTGGGAAACATCGACTCCGGTAATTTGTTCGATCGCACTTTCTTTCAAAAGCAATCGCAGCAATTTTCCCTCACCGCAGCCCAAATCTACCACTCGCTTAGCATTGCTGGCTTTTAAAACCTCTATCACAGATTCTAAACGCTGTTGGTTCAGACTAATTCGCTGTTCTAAAACTTCTTCTTCTTGCTGGTGAGAAACTTCGACAGAATCGGGGTCAATATTATCTGATTCTGCTAACTGTGCTACAGCAATTCGCGTCAGACGGCGCTGGCGTTTCAAATAGCGATCGGCAATTTGTTCGCGCGCCGGATGCGCGTTCAACCAACCTTCGCCGTGACGGAATAACTTCTCGATTTCATCATCCCCAACCCAATAATGTTTGTCATCATCCAACACCGGAATTAGCACGTAGAGATGACTTAACAAATCCGCCAACCGAATTGTATTTTGCAGTTCCACAGCAAAGTAAGGACTCGCGCCCCATTCGGGAAATTGCGCGTCTAGAATCAGCGGTTTTGCAGTGACTTGATAGCCCAGCGGCTCAAACATTTCGCGCAGAAACTTTTCGCCGCCGCGACAGGGCAAAACCGACAGATGAACTGTCAAAGGAATAGCGGTTTCTGCGAGTTCTGGGCGGTCTTTGCAGCGACCGGATAGGGCTGTACTGAAGACTTTGGCGAGGGCGACAGACAGAAACGAAGAGGCAACGTAGGGGCGATCGTTCACGTATTGTTCGAGAGGGCGATCGTCCGATTTCGACTTGCCTCGCACCAAACCAACCGGATCGACATCTAACAGTAAAGCGGCTGTACACCTTTGTGCACTTGCTTCTGGATAAAACACGCTAGCAGAACCGAAAGTCATCGGAAAACATTGATGGCGATCGGGATGTTTGTGCAGCAAATAACCTAAATCCGTAGCTGGGACGCGAGTTGTAGAAATGGTTAATAACATAATATTTGTTATTGGGAATCGGAGAGTGGGAATTGGGAATTGGGCATCGGACAATTAAAACTTTCTTCCAACTTCCGTCTGGCTTCCATCCGTGACATCCGTTAAATCACGATCGCGTGCTTCGCTGCCAAACTTCCATCCGTGACATCCGTTAAATCCGCTACAAAATCCGTTGCCGAACCCTTCTTCCTTCGTCTCCCAAATTCAACTTAGCTCGCAACTCATCCTTAATCCGATTTAAAATAGAATCCTCATCCAAAGAAGACAAAATCTTGCTCACAACAGCCTTGGGCCCATCATCTCCCCAAGACGCACCATTAGCTAAATAAGCCTTAGTAACTTGGCCGATTCCGTAGCAAGAAACTCCTCCGATCGCAGCCTGCGTCACAGCAACAGACAAATACGGGCCCAAAGCCAAACCACCAGTCGCCGGCGTCGCCAAACCCAACAAGCCTTTCAAAGAGCTCAAACCAAAATTCGCCACTAATTCCCCAGCCGTAATTCCCCCCATACTGATTGCAATTTTTTGCAACAATTCCACGGCGCCCGCTTCCGTCATCGCAATACCGTAAACTTTAGATAGAGTTAAGATCATCACCACATCAATTACCGCACCGCTGAGGATATCAATTACAGTAATTGGATTAAGGGCGATCGCCACTGCTTTCGTCATTACCCCATTCCAGATAATCCGATTAGCAGCATCCTCTCGAATCTCCATTTTTCGCTTCACCAACTGTTCGTTAATATCCCCCGCACACAGCATCGTATTCAGCGCTACCAAAGACTTACCTTCCCTGTCTAAAATCTCCAGGATTTTTAATTTTAAATCCTCAACTTGCGGCAAACCGCGAGTCATTTTCACGCCCATACTTCCATCGGGACGGCGCACCGCACTCGCCGTCAAAGGCGACGCCGCCGACATCACAATTTCATCGGGAGATAACAATTCTCTCACGCGATCGTCCCGAATTTTGTGATAAATTGCCAATCGGTCTGCATCGGGATACTGGTCAATTTTATTAAATACTAATAACATAGGTTTTCCGGCTTCCCGCAATTGCGAAAGTGCTTCATATTCCACCTTCGTAATGTCGCCAGCCACCACAAACAAAATCAAATCAGCTTGTTTAGCAACACGGCGGGCCAAAATTTCGCGAGTTTCGCCGTCAACTTCATCGATTCCCGGAGTATCGATTAATTCAACTTGCGACAAACGGTAAATCACTGGCGAAAGTCGATCGCCCAAATTGTCATCAACACCATCTCCGACATCCCATTGTCCAATAGTTGTCGTGCGAGTCACCCCGTGAGTCGGGCCAGTTTCAAACACATTTTGACCCAACAGGGCATTCAAAACTGAAGATTTGCCTCTTCCCACCATCCCAAACACAGCAATTTGCACGCAAGCGCGCTCTAGCTTGTCGAGCATTTTCTCTAACCCGCCAATTTCCGGCTCCAGTCCAGTTCGCTCGCTGGGAGTCAAGTCGAGATTTTCTACTATATCTCGCAAAGCATCTTTAGCATGGCGCAGGTTGAGTTCTGCTTGAATGTCTGAGAAGCTTAAAATTGTGTTGTCTAATTCGCGATCGACATTGGAGAAATCGGAGTCTTCAGTCATTGTTCCCTAATTTTATAGTTTTGTTTGATCTAAACTTTTAACCAATACAATGCTATTCTAGCTTTCTGTGTCTGCTTCGTACATTAATCCGGGCAAGGACACAGCAGTGCTGTGTCCCTACAGATATGATTAAGGACACAGCAGTGCTGTGTCCCTACAGATATGATTTTGGTAAGTAATTTACAAACGATGACTAAATTTATCAAAATAGCCAGTTATCCATTTTTTTTACGAATCCCAATTTTTCTGTTAGTTTTATTGTCAATCTGGTTGCCATTCGCAGCACCAATTTACTTGTTAGTTAAAGATAGTAACCTTGCAACTATCCTAACTATGGCGCTGTTGTTTACAGAGTTTCTGTTTTTGGTTCGGCTGTGGGGAAAAAAGGTTTATGGAGAAAACCAAGTCCTGAAAAGCTATGGTTTGATAAATACTAGACAGAATGGTTTTGAGTTTTTAGTCGGATTGGCGATCGGGCTTTTGCTCACTTTCAGCTTATTTGCGGTGCAAGGACTGCTTGGTTTTGTCTCATGGCAAAATTCTGATAATTTGCCCAGAATCATCGCAGAAGGGCTGTTGAGCGCTTTAGGAGTGGGTTTTTTCGAGGAGTTGATATTTCGCGGTTGGTTGCTGGATGAGTTGCAAAGAGATTACAGCGATCGCGTATGTCTGTGGGCGAATAGCCTGTTGTTTGCCGTATCCCATTTTATCAAACCTGTGGCTGCAATGCTGCGGAGTTGGCCGCAGTTTCCGGGGTTATTGCTGCTGGGTTTGATATTGGTTGGGGGAAAGAGAATCACCCAAAATCGACTCGGTTTGTCGATCGGCTTTCACGCAGGTATAGTCTGGGGATATTATATGATTAATGTTGGGAAATTAATCACATATTCTGGCTCTGTACCCGACTGGGTGACGGGAGTTAATGGCAATCCGTTGGCTGGTGCGATCGGGCTATTGTTTTTAGGTACATTGGCTTTGGGAATGCGAAAATTAGTCATTAGTCATTAGTCAGTTGTTACTTATTGATAGTCACTACCAATTCCCAATTCCCAATTACCAATTACCAATTACCAAATTATCAAAACTGAGCCCGAACCGTAAACGAATAATCCCCACCAGGTTCAAGCTGATAATCCCATTTCTCCAGAAAACGGTGCAGCGGTTCCTGAATCAAAGCTCGGCCTTGAGAAGGCTCAAGTATCAGTGTTTTTTCTTCGCGAAAACGCCACTGAAACTGCCACTCAAAACTGCCGGCAGTTACTTCACCTTCAATCGTGCCTTTTTGCCAAGATTGACCAGTAACCCGGACATATGCAGTAGTTTCAGGCAAAGGTCTCGAACTCACCCTTTTGTTTCCGCGTTTGTGACTGCGATCGTGCGATTGTTGTAAAGGCTCATGGCTTTTTCTACTCCTTGATGGAGGCTAAGTTCCACAGCTTCTCTAACCAGTTTAAGCACTTTTTCTAATAACTGAGTTTCATCTGAGGAAAACTTTCCTAAAACGAAGGAAATCGTATCTTTCTCGTTCTTAGAAGCATCGGTTTGAGGTTTGCCGATGCCAATCCGCAGGCGAGGAAATTTGTCTGTACCCAAATGAGAAATTGTCGATTTCATGCCGTTGTGCCCGCCGGCAGAACCGGCAAGCCGCATTCTAATTTTGCCGATCGGCAAATCCATATCGTCGTATACTACTAACACGGACTCGGGAGGTATTTTGTACCAATCAGTCGCCGCCCGAATTGATTGGCCGGAAAGATTCATGTACGTCAGCGGTTTCAGCAAGCGGATTTTCTGTCCGCGCGGCCGGTTTCCCTCGCCAAATATACCTTGAAATTTGCGATTTTCCGACAGTGAAACCTGCCAAGATTGCGCCAAGGCATCGACAGCATTAAAGCCGATGTTGTGTCGGGTGCGATCGTACTTTGGTTCGGGATTTCCCAAGCCAACTATTAACTGAGGAATTACTAACTCTGTGGGTATTTCCGACTTCTGAATCTTGTTCATTTAACTGTCGGCGGTATCTTCCTTGGGAGTAGCAGCAGCGAGTTTTTCAGTTTCCGGTTTGTTGCTAGTTGCGACTGCTTCCTCTAACTGCTTGGCTTCCCGTGTGAACTCCGACTCAAAATCCCGCGAAGCATCTTGAAAGCCCCGAAGTGCCTTCCCGAAACTCCGACCGATTTCTGGTAATTTTTTGGGGCCGAATACCAATAGGGCGATCGTAAAAATTACTGCCATTTCCGGCAAACCAATGCCAAAAATATTCATTGTTTTTTCTCCTACACTTTGTTTAATTAGTTAGCATTTCATACAGATCCCGTAATGGGAAAGGGCAAGGAAAAATGGGCAAACATAGCTTCTACCCTTTCTCCTCTACCCTCAGCTTTTACTTTTAGCCTTACTTTTCGGTGCTCAATTTTTAGCGGCCGAGACTCGACCAATCAACATCCACATTCTCCAAAATCAGCGAAGAGTTGTAGATTTGCAAAATAATCAACAAGAACACGAAAAACAGTCCAATGAATGCGCTCATCAATAGCGTGGTTCCCCAACCGGGGGCTACCTTGCCGTATTCTGAGTTAAGGGGTTTGAGTATATCTCCTAACCAAGTCCGTTGTGCCATAAGTAACCTACAATGAATCTCTACAGAAAAGTTTGACATATTTTCACCGCTTCTAAAAACCTATGTAAATCTTTTCTTTAAGAACAAGATGTCACAGAAGTCCAAGTCCACGATGTAACTTCCTCAAGGTAAAAAGTAGTGCATTACTGCTTGCTTATTGCTCGGCGGTTGCTTAACTTTAAGCATGACCACAATTCCTTAGTTAAAGTTTACGACCTTGAGGGGGTAAATTATTCAGTTGTAGTGGGATGATTAATTTGTGTTAGGTGTTTTACGGCTTTCACCCCGTCTAAGCCTTAACAACCCGCATTAATCCAGCGTTATCAAATCATACATTAATTTTGCCACATCGGCGCCCAAAGCCGAAATACTGAGAATTAGAGCTTCTAATCCTTGGTAAACCTAGATATTCCGGCTACTGCTTGTTTGCCCCTAATTGCGATCGCAATTTCTCAGAAATCTGCATGGGGGACTGTCAGAAGCGGGAGTTGAATTGCCTCTCATACCGTACTCCGCCTAAAATAACTAGATTTTCCGATAAAATGTGATTTTTTGTAATATTATGGAGTGAACCACTCATAATTTATCAAAAATATGGAACCCGCAGCAGTTCTTGGCATCTCACTGGGCTTGTGTCTGGTGGCAATGACCGGCTTCTCGATCTACACGGCTTTCGGCCCTCCCGCTAAGGAATTGAGAGATCCTTTTGAAGAACACGAAGATTAAGGAAGGAAGAAGGAAGAAGGAAGAAGGAAGAAGGAATATTTTTTTATCTCCCTCTCTCGCCATCTCCCTCTCTCCATCTCCTTCGTAAATATTCTTCTACCGAGAAGGGAGGGATTCTGTGGGGCGATCGCCACTGGTCTACTTGTCAATGGTATATTTTTCGGAAATACAGTAAATCTCTATTTCAATTAAGCTAAAAATTATCAAGTTTCAGGCGAAAGCATCATGGGCAACACTTTTGGGCATCTATTTCGGATATCGACATTTGGGGAATCTCACGGCGGCGGTGTCGGAGTAGTAATTGACGGTTGTCCTCCTTTGGTGTCGATCGACGCAGCGGAAATTCAAGCGGAACTCGATCGCCGCCGCCCAGGCCAAAGCAAAATTACCACTCCTCGTAAAGAAGCCGATACCTGCGAAATTCTATCGGGGGTGTTTGAAGGCAAAACTTTGGGAACGCCGATCGCCATTTTAGTCCGCAATCAAGACACTCGTCCCCAAGATTACGGCGAAATGGCGACAACCTACCGCCCTTCTCACGCTGATGCTACCTACGATGCTAAGTACGGAATTCGTAACTGGCAAGGCGGAGGTCGAAGTTCGGCAAGGGAGACAATTGGTAGAGTAGCAGCAGGGGCGATCGCCAAAAAAATTCTCAAACAATCCGCTGGCGTAGAAATAGTCGGCTACGTCAAACGCATTTCTGACTTAGAAGGCTTTGCCGACCCAGACACTGTTACCTTAGAACAAGTAGAAAGCAACATCGTCCGCTGTCCAGATGCCGAATGCGCCGAAAAAATGATCGAATTGATCGAAAAAATTCGTGATAGTGGAGATTCGATCGGCGGTGTAGTCGAATGCGTCGCCCGCAACGTACCCAAAGGACTGGGAATGCCCGTATTCGACAAACTCGAAGCCGACTTGGCCAAAGCTATCATGTCCTTGCCGGCCAGCAAAGGCTTTGAAATTGGTTCGGGCTTTGCCGGGACTCTGCTCAAAGGCAGCGAACACAATGATGAATACTATACTGATGAACAGGGAGTAATTCGTACAGTCACGAATCGCTCCGGTGGAATTCAGGGTGGCATTGCTAACGGTGAAAATATCATTCTGCGGGCGGCTTTTAAGCCAACTGCAACAATTCGATCGACCCAGCGTACAGTTACCCGAGAGGGTGAAGCAACGCTCCTGGCTGCCAAAGGACGGCACGATCCTTGCGTTTTGCCAAGAGCTGTGCCAATGGTCGAGGCGATGGTAGCTTTAGTATTGTGCGACCATCTACTACGCCATCACGGACAATGTGGAACCTTAAAGCCTGAATTTTAAAATGGAAATCAGCTTGTCCTCAGTAACGGCAACTCCCCTTGATGATTGCCCTCAACCCTCCGAAGCAATAAAAGGTATAGATGATTTTGTAGTACAGTTCTGGGGCGTGCGGGGCAGTGTTCCGACACCAGGACAGGAAACTGTTCGCTATGGCGGAAACACTTCTTGTTTGGAAATGCGAGTCGGTGGAAAACGCCTGATTTTTGACGGCGGAACTGGCTTGCGGATGCTGGGAGACCAGTTGCTGCAAGAAATGCCCGTGCAAGCTTATATGTTTTTTACTCACTATCACTGGGATCACATTCAAGGATTCCCGCTCTTCGCCCCAGCTTTCATCCGCGGCAATAGTTTTGATATTTACGGGGCGGTTCCGCCGGATGGAGATTGCCTGAAAAGGCACTTTGTGGAACGGGTACTGCACTCGAATTCGCCTGTGCCTCTGATGGGTTTGCAGGCGGATTTAAATTTCTACGAACTCAATCACAACCAGACGATGATGCTGGATGATGTTGAGATTAGGACTGGTTCTCTGAATCACCCGAATACTGCTATGGGATATCGGGTGAGTTGGCAGGGCCGATCTGTTGTTTACTGTTCGGATACGGAACATTTTCCCGATCGGCTAGATGAGAATATTTACAATTTAGCCCTCGATGCTGATGTGCTGATTTACGATGCGATGTACACAGACGAGGAATATCACAACCCCAAATCTCCGAAGGTGGGTTGGGGACACTCGACTTGGCAGGAAGCGGTGAAAATAGCTAAGGAGGCCCGGGTGAAACGGGTGGTAATTTTTCACCACGACCCGGCTCATACTGACGATTTTCTTGATCGTATCGCCGAAGATGTGCAAATCGCTTTTCCGAAAGCTGTTATGGCCCGCGAAGGTCTTATTTTGCCGATCGGCTTCTGAAGAGCCGGGCGATCGGTCGATCGCTAATAACTTTGTCAAACGATCGTTTGATGTGGAGCAAGTCTCGCGGCCTGCTCCACAACTTTTTTGATCTGTAGCAAACACGATACGTGCGTGGTATAATTTTTGCCTAGTAACTTTTTAGGAATAATATTTAAGGTTTTTTTCATTGTTTAAGCCGCTATTCTTTGAGAGGATCGGGCAAATTAGCAGTTTTTATTCAAAGCCCTCCTTCGATCGGATAAAATCTGTAAGTGCGATTGCTTGGCTTTCTGTGAGGGGTTGAAATATACCGCTATATAAGCAGTATCTAGCGCAGGCAACCTCTGGGACAAACCGAAGTACCGCACGCACCACTAAATCAGACTGAAATTTTAGTGCGATGTCATCTTATCTGTCAACAAGTAAACACTTATTTGCCAGATTGCTTCCGCAAAACGCACAGCAAGAAGTAAAATTATTGGAAGATTGTCGCAGGGGAAAAGGTGAAAGTTTTAAGTGTCAACAAACACCCCGTGAAATCCGCAAGATTTCACTCTCGCACTCCTGCTCCGCAGGTGGCAGCAGACTTACTGAATCCCGATCGCCTCCTTAATTCTTTGAGTAATATCAAATCCGTGCTCGATCGGAATTGTAAAATCGAGTCGTACCGCCAACACTCAACCACCCCGTCAGTTTTTCGACTGACATTTAACAGTCAATAGTTAACAGTCATTCCGGTGCAGCCGGATTTGAGAGAATTCCTAAAGATAAAATTTGAGGTTACAGTTACGAAAAAACAGAAGTACGATGCTTTTTTTGGAACATGAATATTGACAACTCTGAAAAGCCGATCGGAAAGCTTTTCGCTACAGTCTGAGTGATTTTTCAGCAGTCAATTTCACTCTCAAGAAAGAAACGATCGCTCTTTGGTTTGGGACTAGCTGCACGCAAAGCGAATGTTATGACTTGACTATCAAAATGGGAAATTTACGTTTTAGACCTTCAGCAAATCGATACAGATGGATTGCCCTAGGCAGTTTTGCTGTAATTATGGGTATTTCAGGGGCCCTTGCCTACCGCCTAGCTCCGCCACCCGGATTCTTGGCTCAAGGCACTCTCAGTTCTAATAGTCCGCCAGTCAAATTTTCGAGCACGGGGACGACAATTCTCAAGCAGGGAGAGCAACTGACTCCCGATGTTTTGCTGGCAGATAATGTTGTCAAAGCAGTGGCAGATGCAGTTAAGCTGACGCCTCAACAAGTTCGACAAAATGCTAGCGTCAACATTTCTAAGCCGGAACAACCACTAGAGATTTCTGTTGGGTATCGATCGCTCGATCAGCAGCAAGCAATCCAAACGGCCGATATGTTGATGAAGGGGATGGTGGAAAAAAGCCGCCTGATTAACAGATATCGGTGGCAATCAGTCAATCAGTCGCTCAACCAACGCTTGGCACAAGTCACTCAAGACCTGAAACAAGCTCAGCAAAAACTCGACCAATACGAAAGAGAGCGTGTTCGCCTGTTGCAGCAAATGAAGCTTCAGCAAGACTTTTACAACAAAACTCAGCTTGCAATGGCGGATACGCAAGCGTCGGAAAAAGAAATGGTGAGCAGTTTTGCCGCTGCTACAGCGCCGCAAATTGTGGCGACGCCTACGAGCGATCCGACAGTGCCTCTGATTTTGGGAGTTGGGTTGCTGTTGGCGATTTTGGTCAGCCGCGGTTTGATTCCTTCGGTGGCGGATTGGCAGCACAAAACAGCTTTTCAGCGAGAAGAGAGCGATCGACTCCAAAGTGCTTTGTACCGACTGATTAAAGAAGGCAGCGGCGAAATCACTCTGGTGCGGTTTGCGATGGAGACGCGACTGTCGCCGGATGTCGCCCAGCGTTTTTTGAACCAACAAGCTGAAGTCTTTAATGCCAATTGCGAAATTAAGGACGACGGTAGCATCTTGTATCACTTCCACATTTAAAAGGCTGCGCGATCGCGCGATCGCGGAAAAATTAAGCCGATCAAACTTTCCGAGTGTTCGATCGGCTTGCGTTTTGGGAAATTTGGCTAAAAAATATTTTTTTTTTGTGTTCGGCTCGCTATAATTATAAAATATCAGTAAATTTACGGTTGCTTTTACCGAAGTCCCCAGATAAGAAACTATTTTTTAGTTAAAAATCTATTAGGGGGTGACTCACTTCAGTATAACTTGTGTATAACTGCTATATTATCGATCAATAATTTGTTGAGGGATGTTGGGTAGTTTCACATAGGAAACTAGATTGGGCCAAAGCCTGAAATTAAACTGTCAGGCTGAAGGCGTGCGTTTTCATATTCAAATTTTGCAATCACCTGTTGAGGTTAAACCATGATATTTACGATAATTGGTTCTTCTTTCGTAGTTTACTTTTTACTAATGTCGATCGCCAATTACGGCGACACTGGAATGTAGACTATTCAAACCATTCACGTACTCTCTCAAGAAGCGTAACAGGCAAAAAAGCTGTGACTACTTCGGTGGAGTCTCAGTCTGGGACGTGTTTGTGGTGTACGCAATCGAAAAAGAAAGTGAATGGATGAAGGAGTAGTTAAGTACCGCTGTGATTGGCAAGAGGCAGATCCTGTAGCTGCGGCGACTATAGCAGATTTGATGGACTGGCGCGATCGGCTTCACTCTTGGGGACTGATTAGCGTCTACGAAAATGGCATCGGATTTGGGAACGTCAGCGTCAGGGTCGGCAATTCTTGCCAATTCGTGATTTCCGGCACCCAGACGGCACACTTGCGGTCTCTGGGGCCGGAATCATATTGTACTGTTACCGAATTTAACTTAGAACAAAATTTCCTCGGCTGCCAGGGCCCCGTACCAGCTTCGTCGGAGTCCTTGACTCATGCGGCTATATACCTTCACAGAGACGATGTAGGCGCAATAATTCACGTCCATAATCCGAAACTATGGCAGCAACTACTGTTTAAGATTCCTACTACTAGAAAAGAAATACCTTACGGCACTCCTCAAATGGCCTTAGAAATGTTTAGACTTTTTGAGGAGGAGAATTTGGCCGATCGCAAAATTCTGGCGATGGCTGGCCACGAAGACGGAATTATCTGTTTTGGCAGCACCTTGGACGAAGCAGGGACTGTGCTTTCGGCTGTGATGAATTAGATTGGGTTTGAGCGCTCTGGCTCTCGAACGGTCGATCGATCGCCTGATTTGTTGCAAAGTATCGAGCATCAAACTCTGGAAACAACTCAAAAATTGCCAAGTGCCTCTTGCCTCTGTGGTAATGAAAAGATATTGTAAATAGCAGATATATTCAAACTACCCGTGTCATTTACCTCTCTAGGCTCAAGCCTCTTAGTTTCCCAATTACCGATCGTTTTTATGAATCAAACTAAACTTGTAAGCTCAAAAGAACTGCAATCAGAGGTATCTCGTCTCACCGAAGAGCTGCAAATGCGCGACCAATTGGTGCAGCAGTTGTCTCAAGAGCTGTTCAGACTGGTCAAGGGAAATTCGAGTTTTGTGCCGGCGCCGGAAGTGTCCGATCGCCACCAAGCTCAAATGCAGGCGATGCGGGAACAACTGCAAGCTGTCGAAGAACAGGTGGGTTTTTATCAAGAACAAATCGCTGAGCGGGATGCAGAGGTTTATCAACTGCGACAATCGGTGCAAGAATTGACCGATCGCTCTCGGATGCTGGAACAGGTGGTTCAGGAATTGCCTGGGGTTTACCGCCAGAAGTTTGCCGAGCGGATCGAGCCAATTAAGGACAAGTTGGAGCAACTGCAAAAGGAAAATCGCCAGTTGCACACAGAATTGCAAAGCGTGACTTACCGTCTGGCGGTGCGCAATCGCAAGGCTAAGGGGCTGGATCTGCCGAGTGTCGATCCTGATGACGATCGGGGAATTCAAATGCCGAGTTTTGGTAATGTCTAGGGTGTTGATTTTGGCGGGGGACGAGCCGGACTTGGCCGCAAGTCTCTCTGCGGCGATCGCTCAATCTCATCCTTTAACTGAAGTTGATATCTGTAAGGTTTCTGAATTCAATTCTGGGGCGCTTGCGGATGATGGGGCGATCGTTTGTCCTTTGACGCTGGATGTACCGTCGGATCTGGTTTTTCCGGGTCGGGATGTGTATGAATTTTGCCGAAATGTGTCGGCGGCGCGCGATCGAGTTGCTCAGGATTTGCAAGTACCCGTCGGGGACGGCAATTTTTGGCTACCTGTGGTGTTGACGGCAAAGGGGCCACTGTATGCTGAGGCGATCGGTGCCCAACCCGATCGGTCGTCTGGCGAGTTGATTTACTCTCAACCGGTGCATTTGTCGGATGTTTGGCGACAGCAGTTATACGAGTTGGCTTACCGTTTGCTGGATCTTTTAAATGCACCACCAGCGACTTATTTAATGCAGTTCGGGTTCGTAGGGGAAAGGATTTGTTTCGATCGACTTTGGCCTTTTCCAGCCGCACCTGCGATCGCTTCTGTCTGCGTTCAAGTGCCGGATTTATTCCTCTGTCATTGGTGTTGCTTGACAAATAAGCCGATTTATGATATGCAAATTACTTCTTTATCTTTCTAGTTAGGAGTGTAGTCCTCTCTTGATCAAGCAACTAAAGCGGGAGTTTCAGCGGAGATAATTTGCTCGAAATTGTCAAAGATTTCAAAGAGTTGGTCGAGTTGAGTAATTTCAAAAATTAGCCTGACTGTGGCTGAAAGGTTGCAGATGACGAGGCGACATCCACGGTGACGGGCGGCGTTGAGCCCGCCGACTAAGGCGCAGATCCCGGAACTGTCGATAAAATCTACGTCTCCCATGTCTATTACCCAGAGTTTGTGGCGATCGGGCAAAATTTCTGCTAACTGTTGTTGGAGGAGACTCCCGGCTTGGGAATCAAGACAGTTGTGAGGCTGGAGGACAATGTGTTGGTTGAAGTTGGGATATGCCATAACTGTGTTACCTGCTTGATTGTTAAGTATGAATAAATAAATTTAGTTGCTGGGGGCGATCGGGAGAGTGTGATAGATTTAGTAAGATGACTGGCTGGCGATCGAGCAAGATACAACCGCTACAATTTTTGATTAACTCATTATGTCTGAAAACCTAATTTTTGCGGGCGCGTGCGATCGCGACTGTGCTGTATTCTTCATCTAGAATTTGGGTTTGAAACCCCGTCACTTCGGCTACGCTCAGTACATCGCCTTTTAGGACGGCTTTACAGAAATCTAACGCATCTCACCAGATAAGCATTATAATGTGAGTATGACACAAAAAGCTTTTAAGTACCGATTCTATCCAATTCCTGAGCAAGAAACCTTGCTGAGAAAAACGATGGGTTGCGCTCGATTAGTTTACAACCGTGCATTAGCCGCAAGGACAGAAGCATGGTATGAACGTCAAGAGCGAGTCGGATACTCTGAAACTTCAACAATGCTAACCAGTTGGAAAAAGCAAGAAGACTTGCAATTTCTTTCGGAAGTTAGTTGTGTGCCATTGCAGCAAGGCTTGAGGCATTTACAAACCGCATTTACTAATTTCTTTGCAGGGCGAGCAAAATACCCAAACTTTAAGAAAAAACATCACGGTGGCAATGCTGAATTTACTAAGTCTGCCTTCAAGTGGAAAGACGGCAAAGTGTATTTAGCAAAATGCTCTCAACCATTAGATATTCGTTGGAGTCGTGAACTCCCGGTCGGTGCCTAAGCATCAACAATTACGGTGAAGCTTTCGCCCTCTGGACGTTGGACGGTTTCTTTGTTGGTAGATATTGAGATAGCCGCATTACCTGAATCCCCTAATCAAATTGGTTTAGATTTGGGTATTACGACGCTGATGGCTTTGAGTAATGGCGAAAAGATTGCTAATCCTAAAGCATTCAAAGCTAAGCGCCGTAAGTTGCGTAAAACTCAGAAAGCTCTTAGTAAGAAGAAAAAAGGCTCTAACAATCGCCACAAAGCAAGATTGAAAGTCGCTAAAGTTCATGCAGAAATTAGCGATGCTCGTAATGATTTTCTTCACAAGTTGACAACTCGACTGGTTCGTGAAAACCAAGTGATTGCAGTTGAGGATTTGTCTGTGAAAAATATGGTCAAAAATAGAAAACTAGCTCTCTCGATTAGCGATGCTAGTTGGGGTGAAATTGTCAGGCAACTTGAATATAAGTGCAACTGGTATGGTAGTACTTTTGTCAAAATTGATCGATGGTTCCCTAGCTCGAAGCGATGTGGGCATTGTGGACATATCGTGAATAAGTTGCCTTTAAATATCAGAGAGTGGGATTGCCCTAAGTGCGGTACACATCACGACCGAGATGTGAATGCTGCTAAAAATATTCTTGCCGCAGGGCTTGCGGTGAATGTCTGTGGAGCGACTGACCCGAACAGAGTAAATCTGTTAAGGCAGGTGCTATGAAGCAGAAACTCTAAGAAGTGATTCTTGGGAATCCCCGCACATTCAGGTCGGGGTGGATGTCAACACTGCGAAAGATTGCACTATTGGCTGAATCGAGCCAATATATAAAAGTATTCAGCTTTGCAAAAGTTTACGAAGGCAGCATCCAATGTCTTTTGAGTTTTTATCGTTAGAGACTATTCAGCAATTTGCCCATGATTACGGTTATTGGGCAATATTTCTGGGAATTTTACTGGAAAATCTGGGAATTCCTCTCCCAGGTGAGACGATTACGATTGCTGGCGGGTTTTTAGCCGGTAGCGGGGAACTGAATTACTGGTTTGTGCTCGCAAGTGCGATCGGCGGTGCGACAGTGGGTGGAAACTTCGGTTATGCGATCGGCAGATACGGCGGTTGGCCGCTGCTGCTAAAACTCGGCAAAATCTTCCGCTTTCGAGAAGAACAACTGTTTGACTTGAAAGAAAAGTTTAGCCAAAATGCAGCTAAAGCCGTATTTTTAGGCCGTTTCATCGCACTACTGCGAATTTTTGCCAGCCCCCTAGCAGGAATAGCCGAAATGCCCTTTTGGAAATTTTCGCTATTCAACATTCTAGGTGCAGCAAGCTGGGCATCTGTAATGGTAAGTTTATCCTACTTTTTAGGACAAGTTGTGTCTTTAGAAAAGTTGGTAGCTTGGGCCGCTCAATTTGCAGTAGTTGCCTTACTATTAGCAGTTGCTTGGATTGCAATTCCTATTTGGTTGGAGTCACGCAATTTGGACAAAACTAAATAGAGTTGGAAGGCATTCCCCAAAAACTAAATCTTCTTGTGGAACGGGCATCTTGCCCGTTCTTAAGAATAGTCGAACAGATGAAAATCACATTCTGTACTCATGTCAGTAACGGGCTAGAAGCCCGTTCCACAAAGAATAAAATTCCTTTTGAGGTGGACTTTGACACCTCTACATTTATAATACATAAAAAATCATGGGATACACTACAATATTTGACGGAACATTTCATTTAAACAAACGGTTATTAGACAGCGAAGCTATTTACTTATTGGAGTTTTCTCGAACCCGACGAATGAAGCGAAATCCGGCGCTTTTGCAAAGTATTCCCGATCCGGCGAGGGCAGCAGTTAACTTGCCTGTGGGCGAAGAAGGCTGCTATTTTGTCAATCAAAAATGGGATGAAGACTCCGAAGTTTCTGTTGTTAATTGCAACCGCCCGCCCAAGACTCAGCCCGGATTGTGGTGTAAGTGGGTTCCGACTGCTGACGGCGGGGGGATTAAATGGAACGGCGTAGAAAAGTTTTATGATTATATCGAATGGTTGCAGTATATTATTGGAAATTTTATCGAACCTTGGGGTTATATTTTGAGAGGCGAGGTGAATTGGCAAGGGGAAAGGGAGGAGGATGCGGGGATGATTTGGGTTGAGAATAATGTGATTATTTTGCCAGAAGATGCTGAGGAATTGTTGAGATATGCGGTGTCGCCCGTATCCGTACCAAAGTTTGTTTGGGATTGTTTCAAGACAATGGAAGCGACGGGATTTTCGCTGACAGATGGGGATGAGGTAATTGATAAAGCTGTGGAGTTGGGACATGGGGAAGCAGCGCTGTGGATCAAGCCTAATTATGACAAGTATTTTGATGGTATGGAGCGGGGTTTTGAGTTTGAGGGGAATGTAATTGAAACCACAGATGAGGAGTAGTTTCGATTTATAGATAATGTGGCTATAATTGTGAGTATGAGCAAATGAGGATTTACTATGACAACATCAACAGAAATCCGCGCAGAAGTAGTTGAAGACAAAGTTGAGGACAAAGCACAGATTTATTACTCTCCTGAAGAGTATTTAATGCTGGAAGAGGGGGCAAAATTTAGAAGTGAATATCAGGATGGCAGGATTATCCCTATGACAGGCGGAACACCGAATCACAATCAAATAGCTCTTAATTTTAGCGGGACTTTGAATTTTGCTACGAAAGGACAACCGTACCGAGTATTTTATTTATAAACGATTTGCGTTTGTGGATACCTTCCAAGCGGGTTTATACCTATCCAGATGTGATGTTGGTGGCGGGGAAGTTGGAGTTTGCTGAGGGTAGGAAAGATACGATTACTAATGCGGTGATGGTGGCTGAGGTTTTATCGGAATCGACGGAGGATTACGACAGCGGCGGCAAGTTTAAACTTTTTCGCACGATTCCTAGTTTTAGGGAGTATGTTTTGATCGATCAATACGAGATGCACGTTGAACAGTTTGTGAAGACGAATGATAATAAGTGGGTTTTGTCTGAGTATGATGGTGCTGATGTGGTGTTGAGATTGAGTTGTGTGGACTTTGAGATGCGGTTAGGTGATATTTACGATCGCGTGCATTTTGAGTCGGAGTCTGATGAGTGAGGGTGATATAATAATTAATTTGACTGAATAAAAGGCATAAATTTAGCTTGTCAGTTCACTCACGCTATGCAGATGGCACACCTGTGCAGAAAAACCAGCAACCGCGACGATTTGGGGGAATCAAGACCCGATCCGAATGCTCTAGGCCCTCATTCTCAGTTAAGATATGATACTTATAACCAGAGGATTTATCAGGCGCGAGAATTTGATGAATCAGGGCAACCGGTAAGAGATATTGATTTTACAAGTCCCACCTATCCTAATGGCAATCCCCGTCCAGATCATCTGCCGCCACCGCATCAACATCGGTAGATACCAAATCCCACCGGTGGTACTCCTACTAGAAGTAGAATCCCGGAAGCATTATGAAATCTGAAAAGTCGGCTATTACCTATAATATCGGTCAAAAATGGGCTGTGACTCTTTGCTGCGAAGCAGAAGAAAAACTGGAATTTAGAGTTGCAAAAATCGTTGAGTATTTAGACAAAAATTATCTCTTAAAGCAATGGATAATATCAAATATTGAAGCTACAGGCAGTTATGGCAATTGGTTGACTGCGCGGTGTAATAATCAGGAAATATTTCAGGTATCTACTTCGGATTTGTTAGAGGTAATGAGGGAAGAAGGTCAAGTTATTGAATTAGATGCTAGTTTGATAAAAGATGACGAAGAATTGTTTAAAATATTGATTCGAGATGGAGTTTCAATTGATGTACTTGGCAGCGGGGAGATGATGCCGCTGACGGTTTTGGGGAAATATGTTTATGTTGACAAAGAACTGTTTGTGTGGTAGATGAAGGGCGATCGCACTTCAAAAATCTTGATCGCCCTCTGTCAGAGAGTGCTGAGATGAGAAAGGGCGATCGTAATTATTAGTCTGTTATGTACTAGGATTTCACGGAGCAGACATAGTAAGATTGTAATCAGTTTCTCTAGCTTTTAACCGTACAACAACTATGTAATTACCTACTCCCAATTCTCTTTTAATTGTTGCTGGCTTTGAGTTAAAAGCAGATGTATATCCATAATTATTTCCAGTTACTCCTGTGCCATCTTTATCTGAGAATAAAGACATTTGTACTTCGCTGTTCACGCCATCTAAAGATAGACTAATATTGCTAGGATTGTCTAGTTGAAAACCGTAAAATTGCTCCCGTTTTTTAAAACTGACACTTCCACTTTTGGGAATAGATTTTTGGTTTAGATAACCAAGATTTTGGACTTGACTTGTATCGTTAACAATTTGAAGTGAGTAGTTGGTGTCTCTAGCTTTAAATCTCACAACAAGAATGTAGCTGCCCACGCCCAGTTCTCTTTGAATTACTCCTGATTTAGACTTATACGCAGATGTATATCCATAATTATTTCCAATTACTCCTGTGTCATCTTTATCTGAGAATAAAGACATTTGTACTTCACTATTCACGTCATCTAAAAACAAGCTTATATTACTGGGATTATCTATCTTAAAACGGTAGCGGTTCTCTAGATTATTAGAGGTAACACTACCAGGAAAGATGCAATAACGATCCAGAGAGCCAAGGTTTACGGTACTGCCATTTTGCTCTTTTGTGCAAGGGTTTTCGTCAGGATATGAGGATACTGGAGTTGGTGATGGCGACTCAGGCTGTGGTTTTACAGTCTGAGGTGGGATTACAGTTGGGTTTTTAGTCCCCTCATTTTGCGTAGGAGGAGGAAGTCGTGGTGTTTCTGTTGGAGGATAATAACGATATTGCAAGCCTACTATTAGTATTGGGATAATAATTACTGCCAGAAAAGCAAATAAACCAAATAGACCCGATTCCCTCATTGTACCATTACCTGACTCATCGATTTCTTCTTCATTACTGAGCGACTCCAGTCAAATATTAATATTCTGATTTTGGATAGATGTGGAAGCTCCATCTCCCTGGGTTAAGTTGACCACTTTCTCTATTTTCTGTATTATATTCGTCAAATTTTGAGTAGTTGGGGGTTGTGACTTGAGGACTGTTGCGTAAGCTTGGATTGTTTGATATATCTTGGGATTGGTTTTTATAGCTGTATCTACTTCCACGACTGCTTTAGCAATTTCTGAGTCCGTCCTGGCTGCTTCTAACTCACCGACTGCTTTGTTATAATCTAAAGGCTTCTGTTGAGATAATTCAATAGCCTTTGCTGTATTGGCTCGCTTGATTCTAAGCAGTGATAGCAACTTACCAGCTTTCTCAACGACTAGCTCACCTAGCTTTTCACTAGCCTTCTCAGTGACTGTTACCAATACCAAAGTTGCGATCGCCCCGGTTGTCAATGTGAGAGGTTCCATAGAATAAAGTTTGTTATTTTTCAGACTATAACAACTTAATAGCAGCTTCAACAGTGAGAAAAAGTAATAAAAAAGTAATCAAAAAGTAAGATTAGCTCCCTGTTGCGGTATAATTTTGCTAATCCTACATTAACGCTCCGCTAGTAAGGAACTTTAACATATGACCTTTGACGAAGCCATCGCGATCGCAGAAACAGCCCTTAACTACGATCGCCTCAATAAAGTTCAAGAAATAGTGTTTCGTCAATCCTGGGAAGGGCGGTCTTATATAGAAATTGCTAAAAGCGCAGGCTATGAATATGATTATATCAAAGATGCTGGTGCTAAACTTTGGAAACTACTGTCAAAAGCACTAGAAGAAAAAGTCAAAAAAGATAATCTCAAGTCAGTATTGAAACGATACTTACGGCGAAGTCAAGTGAATCTACAGCGAAATTTGACCATCGAAGTTAATCTTACTGGTGCAAATCTCAGCGGCGCAAACTTAAGTGGAGCTAGATTATTCGCAAACTTGAATGAAGCTGATTATGGTCAAGCTGATTTAGATAAAACAATAAATGCTGACAGTGAAACTGAATTATATAACTTAGAAAAAGAAATTAACTGGAACGGTTTTTGCTTTCACTCCGACGCACAAGTGAAAATTGCCGAAATACTCGATCGCACTTCCACTCTCTTCATCCCCAACTCCCAACTCCGACTACCAACACCGGAAGGTAGACAGAATCTAGAAGTTGACTTTCTGATCTTCCACCAAAATAAGTTAGGAATGCTGAAAATTGACAGGGAATCATCGCATCAAAACAGCACTGAAGATGAAATGTGCGGGCTTTCGATAGATTCTGGCATCTGTCTTGTCAAACATTACGATGCTACCCGATGCAGCGAACAACCGGATCTAGTTGTGCAGGAGTTTTTGGAAATATTGAGTCAGGAATAAGTATGATATCAAATCTTGCTACGATATCCACTTTATTCTTCAGTCCGCGCAGGCGGACTTCGTTTGTGTAGAAGCGATTTCAATCGCCAACTGACTTTAATTGGTAAATGTAACATCCTCATAGATAGCATCCATACTTGTGCGAAAGTCCACACTAGCCAAGTGAATTTCGCTTCCTTGCGTGTAAGAATACAAAACCCACAACCCCTCAGCATTGCGACGAAAACACTCCACCCGCTGCCGCTTTTGATTAATTAACACATACTCTTGAAGCGTTTCTAATTCTTGGTAATCAGCAAATTTATCTCCACGATCGAATGCTTCTGTTCCTTTTGATAAAACCTCGATAATTAAACAAGGATATTTTTTAAAAGATTTAAAAGCTCTGTCTCGCTCGTCGCAGCTTACCATCACATCAGGATAGTAATAAATATTCCTAGATTCAATCCTAGCTTTCATGTCTCCAGTGTAGAGCTTACAGCTATTGCCTCGGACATGATCGGTTAGTGTTTTGACTAAGTTGACACATATTGTCACATGAGATTCAGTAGCACCGACCATTGCGTAGGTTTCGCCCTGAACATACTCATGTTTAACCTGGCTGAGTTCTTCTAATTTCAGATACTCTTCCGGTGAGATGTAATTTTGGCTTTGATTTGCAACCATTGGCTTTATATGGAGTTTTTTATGATTGTAGATTCCGACCACTTCTATTATACCACGCTCACTCTGTTTTCAAGCTAGCAATTTGTTGAGCAAACCACATAGCTGCACTGCCATTTGTTTCTACATTCAAACGTTCCAAAGTTTGATTCAATAAAGAAATTGGCAGCCCTGACAGTGCTAGAGAAGTTTCGCATTCCTGATACTTGCCGTTTGACTGCAACCCAAAGGCAAAAACTCGCAAACCTTTAACGTCAATTACCCAATATTCAGGAATCCCCAAATCGGCATAGAGATATTTTTTTTCGTCTAAATCTATTGTCAAAGTTGTGTCAGAAATTTCGCCGACTAAATTTGGGACTCGCCACTTTTTTAAATCAATATAACGCCGTTCTCCTGTTTGCCAAGTTGGGTAATCGCTTCCCAAGTAAAGCATTAAATCTGGCGATGCGGCTTGTTTTTTCGGCTTTTCCAGCAAGCAGCCACCGAGGGAACTGTATATCAGTTCTGGTGCTTGACAAAACCAGATATAAAACAACATGGTGAACAAGTTATTGATGCTGGCGTGATTGATTCCTTCTTTTCCCATATCAATGACTAAAAGCCGATCGCAATTATAGAACAATCCGATATTATCATTTTTGCGATCGTCGCGAACAGCCAGGTAGTCTTCCCAAGTCGCGGTTGTCCATTGGGATGAAGTTGCTGTAATATTCGTTTCGATAACTGTCGCAATTGAGGCTGTCATGGCAGTTTCTAAGATTTTTAAACTCTTTTATCCCTACTTTAACAAATAAGGTGGGCAATGCCCACCTTATTCTTAGTCCGCGCAGGCGGACTTTGTTTGTGTAGCCCCGAATTCGATTCTGCGGGCTAATATCGGATTTTCAATCCAAGTTCTAACCCCGATTCTTCTCTGACCAAATGCGAGTTGGCAGTCCCCAAACGTAGACAAATCCTTCGGCCGCCTTGTGATCAAATTCATCCTCTGCGCCGTAGGTTGCTAAGTCGAAACTGTACAGGGAATTTTCGGATTTGCGGCCGACAATTGTGGCATTTCCTTTGAACAATTTGAGGCGCACGGTTCCAGTTACTCGCTTTTGCGTGTCCTGAATAAATGCGTCTAAAGCTGTTTTCAAAGGATTGTACCAAAGACCGTTGTAAATCATTTGGCTGTATGTTTCTTCGATGCCGCGCTTGTATCGCGTGACATCTGCTGTGAGAGTCAAACTTTCTAAGTCTCGGTGCGCGTGCATCAAAACTAAAATGGCTGGAGTTTCGTATATTTCCCGCGATTTAATCCCGACTAGGCGGTTTTCAATCATGTCAATCCGGCCAACTCCGTGGTTTCCAACTATTTCGTTGAGTTGGGAAATTAAGGCGACTGGTGCTAAATCTTTGCCGTTCAAACTGACAGGATTTCCGCCATTAAAACCGATTTCAATGTATTCGGGTTTGTCGGGAGTTTGCTCGATCGCCTTTGTCATCAAAAACACCTCTTCCGGCGGTTCTACCCACGGATCTTCGAGGATTCCGGCTTCGATCGCCATTCCCAACAAATTGCGATCGATACTGTAAGGCGAAGACTTCTTCACGGGCGACGGAATGCCGCATCTCTCGCCGTATGCGATCGTTTCTTCGCGGCTCATTTTCCATTCGCGAGCGGGTGCTAAGATTTTAATCTTGGGATTCAGCGCGCCGATCGACACATCGAACCGCACCTGATCGTTTCCTTTACCCGTACAGCCGTGGGCGATCGCATCAGCACCGTATTTTTCCGCAGCTTCTACTAACAGCTTAGCAATCAGCGGACGAGCCAGCGCCGTAGAAAGGGGATAACGGTTTTCGTAAAGTGCGTTGGCTTGAATGGCCGGAAACGCATAGTCTTTGACAAATTCTTCGGTAGCATCGATTACCAGCGATTCCGAAGCGCCGGATGCTAAAGCTTTTTTGCGGATCGGTTCTAATTCGTCTCCCTGTCCCAAATCCGCAGCTAGAGTAATTACTTCTTCAACACCCCATTCTTTTTTGAGGTAAGGAATACAGACAGAGGTATCGACTCCGCCGGAATATGCTAGTACAACTTTTTTAGCGCGACTCATTTGTATTTACATCCTGAATTTAACCAACTTTGTATTATGCACTTAATTGAGATCGATTCTTGTCAGAAATAGTACAGATTTAGATATTCTTTTTTTGCTGAGCTTGACCATTGCCCGGGGGAGTTGCTGCGAAAAATCTGCTACGGTGGGATACGGTAACTGTGGCGATGGGGAAAAGCTGTGTTTTTTAGTGTTGTGATTCCGACGTACGATCGTAAACCGATTTTGGCAAAATGTCTACTGGCTCTGGAAAATCAGCAGTTTGGTAACAGTGTCGCAGATTATGAGGTGATTGTAGTCGATGACGGCTCCACGGACGGGACGATCGAGTGGTTGGCCGCAAATAGGGAGGATTTGTCTCATGTGCGATCGATCTGTCAATCCCACCAAGGTCCCGCCGCCGCCCGGAATTTGGGCGTTGAAGATGCTAAGGGCGATACGATTATTTTTATTGACAGCGATTTGGTGGTAACAGAGCATTTTTTGCAGGCACACGCAGATGCTTTGCTACAAGCATACGAAGATACTGATGCGGTTTTTACTTACGGCAGCGTCATCAATACTTGTAACTTTGACAATCCTACCTCCGAACCTTACAAAATAACGGATTTTTCGGCGGCTTATTTCGCTACGGGAAATGTGGCCATCGCCCGCCACTGGTTGATGGAAGCTGGACTGTTTGACAATCGCTTTCAACTCTACGGCTGGGAAGATTTGGAATTGGGAGTTAGGTTAAAAAACTTAGGTTTAAAACTGATTAAATGTCCGGCTGCTATCGGCTATCACTGGCATTCACCTTTTAATTTAGAGCAAATTCCGGGCATGATTGACCGAGAAATTCAGCGGGGAAGAATGGGAGTTTTGTTTTATCAAAAGCACCCGAGTTGGAACGTGCGACTGATGATTCAAATGACTTGGCTGCACCAAATACTTTGGGGAGTTTTATCTTTGGGCGGGATGCTGAATGAGCGGACAATGACTCCTTTTTTGCAGTGGTTGATTGACCAAGGCAAGCCGCAGTTAGCTTTAGAAATTGCTCGGATTTTTCTGAATTGGTATAATGTGAAAGCCGTGTATGCCGCTTACGGTGAATTGCAGGCTGAGACAAGGATGTCATAGGTTAGTAATCCGCCGCCAATAAAATATAGCAGATACCCAGTGTCCATAGGTGTCAACTTAAGCCTGAAAGCCTTGGTATCTCTCGTTCATAGCCAAGTCTAGATCCCCCTAAATCCCCCTTAAGAAGGGGAGTAGGGGTTGACTTTCACCCCCCCTGTCCCCCCCTTCTTAAGGGGGGAGTAGGGGGCAAGCTAAGGGGGGATCTAGATTTAATAGTCTTGCCAGCAATCTGTGACTAAGTAGGTCGGCGCGAAAAAACCTAACTATGTTAAAATAAGTAAACACAGAGA
>ENA-OFCD01000190-OFCD01000190.1-metagenomes-genome-assembly--contig:-NODE-190-length-40666-cov-6.293443_pt1 | contig 40666 bp, 32 predicted proteins | sample MGYA00153392_OFCD01 | MGnify analysis MGYA00153392 | reverse complement strand
GACAGCGAAGAGAATGGCGGCGAAGATGAGGAATTTTTTCATAGGAGGCTCCGTTAGTGACTATGGTCGGCGGACACTAAATTACTTCGAAGCCCGTTCCATCGAATCAACACAATCTTCTGATACGGCAAGCGTATGGACCGTATATTCAGAGTCATCACGGTCTCGCCTAAACTAATCCAGACATAGCCGAAAGCGTCGAATTCAGAAATGCGCGACTGTTTGCCCACAAATGACTGCAACGGGTTCTGCTACTCCATAAGCAGGTCATGAATTAACCACTCAGGAAGCCTGATCAACCGTACTACATCGCCTAATTTCAAAATTTGCTTTTCTTCTGCCATTAACATCTCCCGGAATACTGCTCACCTTTTGGTCCGGTACTCCGCACAGGGGTGGGAGAGGATGCTTCTTTTGTTTGATCAACAGAGCGAGGTGCCATAAGGCTATTCTTTTTACTTCAGCATTCGTTCAACAGGAAGCCTTGAGTTGTAGACAACCCAGACACCCATTGACCTGCCAACGGTTGCTGGCTGTTTAATGTCCAGATTAATGCTGATCGGATTTTCGTTGTCATCAAGATTAAAAGACAATGGTTGGCTCAGACTCTCGTCAAGGCGCAAGTAACCTATAGGGAAACACTCCATATTATTTCCAGGTCTAGGCCACGTAAGTTTGCTGAGGCCTACATCAGCTTGCTTGATCACGCCCTTGGCTCCTCTGATGACGATACCTATCGATCCTTCCAGGGGGCGCTTGCAATCATAGCCGCGAACAACAAACGAAATACTCACGTCATCACCTGCTGCGAGTTTCATTGTCTTCGTTACCGACTGCACCTTTCCGGTATCGATTACCGCGACCTCTCTTGCGTTGTCGAAATCAGACATCATCAGCCACGTGCAACCCGACAGCAGCGTCAGTACGCAAACCACAGCTATGACGCAAATTTTAATGAGACTTGTCATCGTTATGCCTCGCGTTGCGTGAAAATGCAGTTTAAATGTATCACTTCGCTGGCGGCGGGCCGGCGGAAGATTGCCCCCATCCGGGTGTAGGCCATGGCCCGCTTGGCGTACTAAGTCCACACCGCGACGCCAATGTGTAGGCGAATGTGTTGCTATTGGGGCCCCACGGCCCTGAATAGTCTGACGGGTCCGGGTAGTTGGCGAACTCACCATCAAGGCATTTGCTCAATCCACAACCCGTTGTCCATTCTCCGCACCGGGACTTGTCTGGTCTGTCGAAACCATCATCAATTTTTTTCTTCCCTGCGCCATTGTCCGAGCTACCGAACGGCGATGGCCCTTGCAATCCAAGTGTCCGCTTCTTCGATTCGCACGGTGGGCCACAGAAATCCTCTGGCACGTCGTCTTTGTCTTCCTCTATGAAACAATGTGCAGCCGGAAGGAATGGAATTTTCCTACAACACACTCTTGCCTTGAGCCCTAACGGATCGATCAAAGTAATAGGCGTGCCTTTAACATAAGCATACGTGTTGATGCCACTATTTAACCCAACCGGATCTGATTGAACATATGGGGTCATGAACATATGGGGTCAGGTCTTTTATTATCATATTTCTCTAAAATATTAAGCACAACATAAACATCAAATGTGATAATAAAAGACCTGACCCCGCTTGCTGTCAAATGTGATAATGAAAGACCTGCCCCGGCTTGGCAATCGCGGCCTGAGACGAGGCGGTGGCTTCAATCGCAAGGGAGTCGGTGATGGTAATCCCGGCCGCAGGACTGACGAAGCTGACACTGGGGCCGGGGATGTTGTAGGTGACTGCGACCACGGCGCTGAACGCGGTGGTGCCGCGCAGATTGCGGGCGTCGGCTTTGAGGCGGCGGGTGCCTTCGGTGCCGAGATTGCGCAACGAGACGATTGCTCTTTTGACAGAAAACAAAAATTGAAACACTAATCACAGGGCGGTGTTTGGGGCATTTTCGTTTCGATGAGCCCGTGAATATTAGAGTTTTATAATTGAATTGGAAAAAGTGGATGCTACGGTAACGGGATTGACTCCGCAATTTGCTAGGTCAGTAAGAATTTTGGCTTACACGTCTTGTATTTCAACTTGGCAAATCATGTTTTTTGAGTGACCTCATTGAAACTTCGTAAGTACCGTCTCGTTTTATAATTATGAAAAGTTTGACTGAATCCGGGTAAGGTGAATCGTAAGTCACAAGCCACCTATTTTCCATAAGCTCGGTGCTTACGAAAAGGAATTTACTTTCATCGAGCTTGAAGATTTGAGCGTATTCTTTCACCGCATTACGAGAAATTTGTGTGACATCCAATTCTACTTCAGGAGAATTCCTACCAAAAAAAAATACGCGCCGAATATGGCGCAAAGCAAAGCAAATAAAACTAAATATAATTTAATATTCTTGAATGTAATCAATGACTTCATCATGGCTTGCAACAAGTAGGTGAGCCTTTAGTCATTCCAGATCCATCGAGAGGTTTTTCACCGAAAATAGTAATCGGATAAGGTTGCGATCCGCATACTTTTCCACCCCATCGCCCAAGAGCAGTCGCAACTTCCTTGTCGTTATCACGATTAGACTTATTCATGTTGTAAAGATCATCTTCCGAAGTGAGTTTGCCAATGAATGACCATGAGCAATCACAACTAAGCTTAAACTCTCCTTTAGCGCGAAGCGGACATATGGGGTCAGGTCTTTTATTATCATATTTCTTAAAAGTGTTAAGAATAACATAAACATCAAATGTAATAATGAAAGACCTGACCCCTGCTTCTTATCAGATTTAGCACTAGTGTTGTTCTCGGTTTCACAGTTTGATTTCAAGAAATATGATATTAAAAGACCTGACCCCGCGATTTTTGGGTCCATCATCGTAGCAATCTCAACTACTTTAGATCATCCTGCCAACCGTCGTGAAATAAATCCCGAAGTGTTCCGCGATTTGTTGATATTGATGAGGACATCTCTCGCCTTTTGCCTCATATTTCCCTCACGTTGTTTGATTGATATCTGTGAGGATAACTGAACAGATAACTACAAAGGGAAAAGCACTCGCTCGCAAAAAGCGAGACCCAGCTCTTCCGTAGCTTGGAAAAAATCAAACGCATTCTTGGTTTATTTCCAATCACATTACCCCGGAATGCGCCTCGCTCGTTGCGGGCTACGTTATGCACGCGACTAGTCGCGATGCATATTGGGATAACTCTGCGGCGTGACCGATTCGTAGCGAAATCAAAGCCCCCTCATCCACGGGCATCTCCACAGCATTTCGGCTTGATCGGCACGCCCATGCTGGGGTTTCTAATTTTGATTTCGCAATATCGACATGACATTGCGCGGTGTGAGCAGATACTACCTTGCTCATTCGTATAGCTGCGCGGCCTGCAAAAAATACGCTCACACGCATCGCCAGCCGCTTCAACAAAATCGCCCGATCCACGCCGCCAACCATCGTCAAAGACCGCATCGATTTACCTTTCGATAACATTTTTTTGTCTCGGCATCGTCCGCAGCGGATATGAATTTCTCGTGAATATTTCGCCGCAACGCTTGTGTCTTTACTTCGTACGCAAATATGCTTGAGTTACGCAGATGGAGTCAACTGCTTTTTGAGCTTTTTGTATCATGCTGAGCATTCGCCCTAACCCGCGCTGTCGCGCACCCCTCTGGCCCTAGGCCACCCCGTCCCGCTGGAGAGGAGTTCCTTACTTTATGGGTTTGCGAAAGGTGGCGCACTGCAACGTAAGAAAAAGGTCGCATCGCCCATTTCACATTCGACCAACAGAAGGCCCCAAGCGCCCTCCGTCTCCGGGGGACCGGTTCCGTGGGAATGTAAATAAGTCGGTCAATTATGCAACGCTACACCCGCCTTCATTTCTATCACCCGATCATCGGCCACCACAAAAACCCGGTCGCCACTCGTTGGCTGCACGGTATATGTCCCGGTAAATTCGCCAAACGCGGGCAGCACGCCCACATACGCGCCAAACCAGAAACACGGCAGCCGCAGACTATCGTTCGCGCGGCCTTGCAGGCGCACGGCAGGATGCACATGCCCCGCCAGCACATAGCCGCGCAGATCAGGCTCAGGATGATGGGCGAGGCAGAATGGCCCCAGCGTTTCGCCCTCATTGACGCAGGCGATATTCCATTCGACCGGAGGGTCACCCGCGTGGGCATCGTGGTTTCCTCGCACCAGGATCAACTCAAGCGCGGCATTTTGACTGCGCCACCCTGCAAAACGTGCGAATGTTTCTTTAGCGCGCGCATCGCGGCTGTGCAAAAAATCGCCTAAAAATACAATGCGCTCGGCGTTAGTGCTGGCAAGGCATTCATCCAGTCGCGCCAGCGCATTCGTCGTGCTGCCGGGCGGTAACGGCAAACCCGCTGCGCGAAACGCGGCGACTTTACCGAAATGAATATCAGCAATGAATAACGTCTTTTCGCGTGGCCAGTACAACGCTTTTTGCGCGAGCAGCTGCAGCGTCTCGCTGGCAAAAATAATTTCCAGTGTCATCTCGAATTCTGGTCAAAAATCAGTTGCATTCGTGCGATCCGATCACTCAATTTCTCGCTGGTTAATTTTTCGCTGAAGCGTTCGATCATGAGCGGAAAACAGAACGGCGTGGGAAAGCTGGCGCGAATAATCGTGATGCGCTGTTTTTTCATGCCATCAAGCACTTCCCGCAAACGGGCAAATTCTAATTCACGTTCCAATACCTCGCGCTGCGCCTGCCCCAAAAGAGGGTTGGCCGCATCCCATTGCGCGAACACATCAAAGATCAACCCGCTGGTGGCCTGCACCTGTTTATTGGTTTTATTGGCCCCTGGGAAGCCCTGAAAAACCAGGCCCGCCACCCGCGCGATTTCACGAAAGTGACGTTTCGCCAGCTCAGCCGCATTCAAACTTTTAAGCACTTCTTCCAGCAGATCTTCGGTTGAAAGTATGCTGTCAAGCAACGCACGGTTCAGCGAAAAAGGTGTGGCCGACAGCAACTCAAAGCCATAATCGTTGACTGAGAATGAAAACGTTGCTGGTGTGGCTTGGCCTAACCTGTACCCAAACAACGCCGCCAAACCCATGTGCACATGCCGGCCGGCGAACGGATAACAAAAAATATGATGGCCTTCGCGTGATTCAATTTGTTCAAACAATAATTCGTTCACATCTGGTACGCGCGATTGCTTTTGTTGCGCCTTCAACAGGCGCTCGACCACGCGCATTTCCGGCTCGACCACGGTGCCTTCACGAAACTCACGCAGCATGTCACGTGTGGCTGCGGCCAGCTCGCTCGATAGCGGCATCTTGCCACCCGCCCAGCGAGGGATCAATTTCTTGTTTGATTTTGCTGGCTTCACAAACGCCGTCATATCCCTAGCGCGGATCAATTCCAGCGTGCGACCGGCGAACGTAAACGCGTCGCCAATCGAAAGTCGTGCAATAAAACTTTCTTCCACATGACCGAGCCGCGCGCCATTCAAATATCGTACATCCATCGACGCATCAGAGACGATGGTGCCAATCGACATGCGATGTCGGCGCGCAATCGCCGCATCCGCAATACGATATTCGCCGCCCGATTCCACCACACGGCGATATTCGGGATAAGCACGCAATGCTTCACCGCCCTTCACGACAAAATCAAGCACCCAGCTCCATTCGTCCACCGTCAAATCGCGATACGCATATGCCATTCTTACTTCGGCAAACAACTCCGCCTCGGTAAAGCCGTCCCCGGCCGCGATCGTCACCAGATGCTGAACCAGTACATCTAATGGACGATCAATCAAGCGCCGCGATTCAATTTTTTTAGCGTATGCCGCGCGCCGCGCCGCGACCGCTTCAATAAATTCAAAGGCATGGCTTGGCACGCATGTCACACGCGACACCTGTCCCGGCGCATGGCCCGAACGACCCGCACGCTGCATCAACCGCGCCACCCCTTTGGGGCTACCGATTTGCAGCACGCGTTCCACGGGCGAAAAATCAACGCCAAGATCAAGGCTGGAGGTGGCGACAACCGCTCGCAATGTGCCCTGCTTTAATCCCTTCTCAACATATTCGCGCACTTCACGATCCAATGAGCCGTGATGCAACGCAAAATCACCGGCCCATTCCGGTTTGGCTTCAAGCAGGGCTTGATACCAAAGCTCCGCCTGTGAACGCGTGTTGGTAAAAATTAAAGTCGTGCCCGATTTTTCAACCTCACGGATAACGTCATCAATCATCGCGAAACCAAGGTGACCTGCCCACGGAAATTTATCCGTACCTGCCGGAATGAGCGTATCAATAACAATCTTTTTATCTTTCACACCCTCAACCAGGTGCGCGGTACTCGGCGCCTCCTTGAGTGACTCATTCCCGAGCAATACCGCCAACGCCTCATCCAGATTCCCCAGCGTCGCCGACAATCCCCAGACGCGCAATCTCGGATTCCATTTGCGCAACCGCGCCAGCGCCAGCTCCGTTTGCACACCGCGCTTCGATCCCAGCAGCTCATGCCACTCATCCACAATCACGCTCTTCAAATTTGAAAGCTGCTGGCGCCCGCCCGCTTGCGAGAGCATCAACGACAAACTTTCGGGCGTGGTGATTAAGGCGCTCGGCATTTTTTTATTTTGCTTCGCGCGCTCGGCGGTGGTTGTATCCCCGGTACGCGCGCCCACCGTCCACGGTAGCGCCAGGTCGATGATAGGGCGTAGCAACGAATCGCGGGTGTCTGCCGATAATGCGCGCATCGGCGTGATCCACAACACAGTAAGCGGCGGGGGCTCAATGGACTTTGCGTCGATAGATTCAATCACCGGCCCCAACCATGCGGCAAGCGTTTTGCCGGTGCCGGTGGCAGAATGGATGAGTCCGCTTTCACCCCGCAAATACGCTTCCCACACTTCACGCTGAAAATCGAACGGCTGCCAGCCAACGTGTGTAAACCAGTCCTCAATTTGTTTGGTGCCACTCAATCCGCCAACGCGCATTTTTTGCGGCATTTTTTCAGGGGCGTGGGGCGAAATTTCAATGCGGGGTGGTGACGCTGGGACGATGGGCGCGTCCTCCTGTGATCGTCTTTTTCGCAACGCACGCAGCGCACCGGCGGCGGTTTGGCGCTTTTCCTTTACCACCTTAGCCATAAATTCCGCGCGCCGTAATCACCGTATTGGCATGAATTTCAACGGTGTCGTAAATATTGCGCGCATACCCGCCGGCCATTGCAATGGCGATGGGAACGCGCCGCGCTCGACAATATTCGAAAACTATTTCATCACGATGTTTCAATCCCGCTTTGGTGAGCTTAAGTTTGCCCAACTTGTCATCTTCAAACGGGTCTGCACCCGCCAAATAGATAACCAACTGCGGCGAATTAATCGCAAACGATTGGCGCAAGCCCCTCGCCAGTGCTTGTTCATAGGCTATATCTCCGGTGCCGTCCGCGAGCTCAATATCAAGATCACTGGTTTCTTTTCTAAATGGAAAATTATTTGCGCCGTGTATAGAAAAAGTAAAAATATGTGCCTCATTCGATAAAATAGATGCCGTACCGTTGCCCTGATGCACGTCGCAATCCACAATCAAAACGCGCTCTAAAATCGACTCTGCAACCAAGGTTCTAGCCGCAATCGCCGCATCGTTAAATACGCAATAACCTTCACCACGGTCGTAAAACGCATGGTGCGTGCCGCCGGCCAGATTAGCGGATGCACCGTCTTTTAATGCGGTTCGGCATGCGGCCAAAGTAGCACCCGAAGATCGTTTGGATCGCTCTACCATTTCAAGCGACCACGGGAATCCGATCACGCGGATTTCTTGTTTGGTCAGCTCACCCCGCTCTACACGCAGCACGTAATCCGGCGCATGTGCGCGGGTGAGTTCGGCAAATGTTGCTGCCGGTGGCGTCAGGAAATCATCTTCCTGGAATACACCGCTCGCTTGCAAACGCTCGCGCAGCAACCGATATTTATCCATCGGAAATCGATGTCCCGGCGGGAGAGGCAGGACGAATTCGTCACAATAAAAGAGTTTCATCTTTCAATAGACGAGTGAATCACACTAAATACAAACCCTAATATTGGCGGACGTTTGCAGCCATTTATGCTCCGAAACGATCGCCAAACCTAGGGTTTTGAATTTTCTATCGGGGCCGGCGGTGCGACTTTCAACACTTCTTCCATCGTTGTCACCCCCTGCGCAACCTTCATCGCACCCGCTAGCCGCAGTGGTCGCATGCCCGAGCGATAGGCTTCTGCGGTAATGGCGGTCAAGTCGGCACGATCTACAATAAGGCGCTTCAAATTTTGATCCAGCGTCAAAATTTCATAGATACCGACGCGGCCCAAATAGCCGGTATTACGGCATTCCAGGCAGCCGACGGGCCGATAAATATCCTTCGGTGCTTCACCTTTCCACGGTGCCACCATGTCGTGCCAGAGCTTGATTCTGAGAGGATCGTCGAATGGGACTTTTTGCTTGCAATGCGGGCACAATGTACGCACCAGACGCTGCGCCATCACCCCCAGTAAAGTGGAATTTAATAAATATGAGGGCGCACCCAGATCAAGCAAACGCGCAATCGCCGTCGGTGCATCATTGGTGTGCAAAGTTGACAGCACCAGGTGTCCTGTGAGTGCCGATTGAATTGCCATTTCCGCTGTCTCCAGATCGCGAATCTCGCCGATCATGATGATGTCAGGATCTTGCCGCATTAACGCGCGCACGCCCTCGGCAAAACCTAAATCGATATTGGTTTGCACCTGCATTTGATTAAACGCGGGCTCGACCATTTCAATCGGGTCTTCGATCGTGCACACATTGACTTCAGCGGTTGCCAATAGCTTCATCGACGAATACAGGGTCGTGGTCTTACCCGATCCCGTCGGCCCCGTCACGAGCACGATGCCGCCCGGCTGATAAATTAATTTTTGCCATTTTTCAAAATCATCAGGCGCAAAACCCAACTCTGAAAAATCACGCACCAACACATCCGGATCAAAAATCCGCATCACCAATTTTTCACCGAACGCGGTCGGCAAAGTCGACAAACGCAACTCAATTTCTTCACCATCCGGCATTCGGGTCTTGATGCGCCCATCCTGGGGGCGACGCTTCTCCACCACATCCATACGCGACAAAATCTTGATGCGCGACGTCATCGCGGTCGCCACTGTTGCAGGCACCTGATAAACCTGATGCAAGACGCCATCAATGCGAAAGCGAATCGTCGCCACATCGCGGCGCGGCTCAACATGAATATCGCTCGCCCGCTGGTCAAACGCGTACTGCCATAGCCAATCGACCAGATGCACGATGTGATGATCGTTGGCATCCAGCGTGCGCCCCGCTTTGCCGAGCTCAACCAATTGCTCGAAATTATTAAGACTATTTTTTCCTGCGCCGACGTCACTTTTTTCAGCACGCTTGACCGACCGCGCCAGATTATAAAATTCGCCCACATAGCGTTCAATGTCGAGTGGATTCGCAATCACCAGCTGAATATTCAGGCGCAACATCTCACCCAAATCACGCTGCCAGCTCGTCACAAACGGCTCGCAGGTGGCGATCAGCGCATCGCGGCCTTTGACCTCCACCGGCAAAATATTTCGTTTCGCCGCATAGTCGGACGACATCACTTCGGTAACCGCGCGCATGTCAATTTTGAGCGGATCAATGTGGTAATACGGCAGCTCAACACGCCCCGCAAACCACTCTGTCAAACGCTCAATATCCAGATTTCGCAAAGGCGGCTTCAGCGACTTTAGTTTCAACTGCGCCACAATCGCCAGCGGATGCCCTTCAGATCGCTGCGCGCGCTGGTCGTGAATTACTTTTTCGCCATCGGCGACCGCAATATAGCCGTCCTCCACCAAGCTATTGATGACTTCGCGGAACGTGACCTTTCGATCATTTTTGGCTCCCTTGCCGAGCGGAGCAAGGCGGCTGGATGTATCGACGATTGCAGGTGCTGGAGATGCCATGGCGAATCACTATCCACGTAAATTTACAAGCGCTTATGTTACCGCTGTTGGACGCGATGCGCTGTGCGCGCCATTCTTTAGGCGCTTGCTGCATCGTTCAAGTCGTACTTCGGACTATCTGGAGCTCATGCTCCGCTATGGCTCCATTGGGGTTTCGTGAGAGACACCGTCAATGCTAACTTCAAATAACTTTCACTGAAAAGAATGATGGTGTCACTGACTGCACTCACGGCCATCATAAATGACGAGCGAACGACGCCGAGAGAATATAATTTGCCATATGCAATTATTAACAATATTAATCATAGTATGCGGTCTGGCGATGGCGGGCTGCACCAGCATCGGCCAAGGCTCGCAGGCATCCGATACGCCATCAAGCGATACAGTCGTCCGCGATTGTGTTGATCATTTTAATCGCCTCGATGCGGCCATTGACCACTCTGGCGTGCGCGATGGCGCTGAAGCGCGCGTCCCAGGGTTTCCCTATCTGCGTGTGAATCGCTTTCTGGCTTCGTTTGTGACTGATTCGGGAATTTTGCGTCCAGGTGCTGACGCCACATTTCAGGCATGGATGGACGCAATGCGGGAGCTGGACCGTGTTTCGCACGAGGTGGAGATTTTAAATCTTCCCGCAGCTTCAGCTGCTGCAATTGCTGGAATGTCGAAGAAAGAAATGCGCGCCAAGACGAGCGAATGTGCAATGTTGATGATGGGCGCTGATGCAGACAAGGCAAATGATTCAGCAAAACGCACAGCCATCATTGGCGCCATAAACGTCCCCGATGACTACTCAACTTTTAAACGCGCGTTGGGCATTTATCCGCTGGCAAAGTATCCATTCTTCCGCGGGGTTGAAGATTGGCAACACAACGCCGCATTAACAATACAGGCCGTTTTGTCAAAAACGCCCACGAAGATGCGCATCACCCGATATGTTCCGCTCACGGGTCCGTCAACTCCCCAATCGGTTGAAAATATCATTTCAAAATTCAAGCGTGCAGATAAAAATGCGCTCGGGACGGCGACCACTACGGCATTTTCAGACGCGGATTGGCGAAAGCTGTTTGAAACCTATGCGCCCATCTATGAAATTGAAACCGCAACAGATGATGATCGTATCGGCGCGCTGCAATGGCGCACTGGTACTAAAACAAACCAGATTCAAGACAATACACCCGTCGTCAACACCGACCGTCCTACCAGTTATCGGCGCGTTGCTTACACGCGAATCAACGGTAAAACGTTTACACAGCTTGTTTATAGCATCTGGTTTCCGTCTCGCCCGCGTGGCCAGCCGCTGGATTTATTATCCGGTTCATTGGACTCGATTGTTTGGCGCGTCACACTGGATGAGGATGGCACTCCACTTATTTATGATTCGATCCACGCCTGCGGCTGTTATCACATGTTTTTTCCAACCTCACGAATGCAACTAAAGCCTGCGCCAGCTGCCAATATCGAATGGGCGTTTGTGCCGATAGCGATGCCGGCTGTCGACGCCACGCACAGAATCACGCTGCGCCTGGCGGCCGAGAGTCATTACATTGTTGGCGTGGGCGTCGCGCCAGGTAAAAATTCCATCGCTGAAAATCCCGGCATAGTCTACGAGTGGCGCGAAGATGATGAATTGCGCAAGCTCGGCGCTGGCCGCAACCAAACCCGCAGCATTTTTCAATCAAGTGGAATAATCGCGGGAACAGAGCGCGGAGAACGTTTCTTTTTCTGGCCGATGGGCATCGACAGCGCGGGCGCGATGCGCCAATGGGGCCGCCACGCGACTGCGTTTGTGGGCATACGGCATTTCGATGATGCCGATTTATTTGATCTGCGCTTCAAGCTTGTCCAACCAGATATTACTAAATCGACGATCGTCAACAAGCATTAATTTTTATACTTCCGCCAAACAACGTCAACCCGTGAGCATGCAAAGCGTTTTTCGTGGTGAAGCATTTGCTTCTTACAACTTGGAGCAACACTCATGAAAAAGATTAGCCTCACCATTCTTGCCGCAACCTTATTGACCAGCGCGATTGGTTTTGCGCAAGCGCCTGTGGCGTCATCAGTACCGGTTTCATCGGCCGCACCGGTGGCGGTTGTCAGAGCACCTGCCGACACCGCGACTCCTGCAAAAGTCACCAAGACGGGTATGCAAAAAACCAGCATAAAGGCGCATAAGGTCTCGCACCATGCTGCGAAAAAAGCTCATAAAAAGCACGTGCACAATACAAAACACAACGCAAAGCATGTGGCCCATAAATCCAACGCAAAAGCGTAGCGTTTAGCGGCCGCAAAAACGGCAACGAAACTTAACAACGCCAAGGCGATAAGGGCAACGTAAAAACGTTGCCCTTTTTTAACGACGTAATATTGTGTTCGCCTAAGGCGCTAAGTTTGGTGCTAGCCCTGCGCGAGCAATTCGGCACACGTCTCGCTCGCCGCTCGTTTGGAAACATATCGCAAGCCAGACGACAGCGTAATTAAAGCCCGATCTTCGGCGGTCTTGGCGTCTTTCACCGCCTCGATCTGCACGATGTGAATCGAGAATATATAGACCGTGAGCGCACGCCTGCTATCAAATGAGACAACACGTACCCCATCTTTGTCGCGCGAATCTGCCGAGAAATCATTTTCAACAGGATTCACTGCTTCGCAAACATAACCGTGGGGCATTTTTTTCCTTTGTTAAGCATTAAGCCACTTGATTGATTGATTGATTTAACTACATATCCCGAGGTTAGCACCTCCGGCTTCAGGTCTGTGCCTCCCGCAACGTACATCATTCGATGCCCAGCCGATCCAGGCGGTAGCGCAGCGACCGGAAGGTGATTCCCAGCACTTTCGCCGCCGCTGTTTTATTGAACCGGGTTTGCTCGAGCGCCTTCATAATTTGTTGCCGCTCAATTTGATCTAAGTATTCATGCAGGGGTTGGGTGCGCTCACCAGAAATACTGCTGCTGCCACCACTTTGGCCTGAGGAATGCGTCTCGGTTAAATACAGGTCTGCTTCGCGGATCAGCTTGCCATCGCATAACGCCAACGAGCGCTCCAGAATGTTTTCCAGTTCGCGCACGTTACCGGGATAGTCATAGCTGATAAGCGCGTTCATGGCGTCATCACCGAGTTGCGGCAGCGGCACGCCACTTTGCTGCGAGAGCCTTTCCAGCACTAACTTGACCATCAGCGGAACGTCCTCGGGAATCTCGCGCAGGCTCGGCATTTTCAGCTCGATCACATTCAATCTATAAAACAAATCTTGCCGAAATTCACCTGCCGCAACTTTATCCACCAAGTTTTTATGGGTCGCGCTGATGATGCGGAAATCAACCGGTAATTCGGCGGTATCGCCAAGTTTGCGAACCTTTTTTTCCTGAATCACGCGCAGCAGCTTTACCTGCATCAAGATCGGCAAATCGCCCACCTCATCCAGAAACAACGTGCCGCCATCTGCGGCATGAAGAAAACCATCCTTCTCGGCGTCAGCGCCGGTAAAAGCGCCTTTTTTGTAGCCAAAGAATTCGCTCTCCATCAAATTTTCAGGGATCGCGCCACAGTTTACCGCGACGAATTGCCCATCGCGGCGGGCGGATCCAGAATGAATTAGTCGTGCGGCAACTTCTTTTCCGGTGCCGGATTCACCCGCAATGTAGACAGGTGCCTGGCTGCGAGCCAACTTGCCAATCATGTCACGCGCGCGCACGATCGGCTGGGATTCTCCTATCAGCTGCGGCCCTGCAGCGGTGGCGCTGGCGAGCTTTTCTGTGCCGCTGGTACGTTTCGCGCGCTCAGAGCGCTCAGGACGTTCTGCCAATGATCTTGGCAGATTCATGGCCGAGGTAATCACCTCGCGCAATTGTTTTAACTGAATCGGCTTGGCAATGTAATCAAACGCGCCTTCTTTCAGCGCCGCCACCGCATTATCAGTGCTGCCAAAAGCCGTGATCACGGCTACCGGCGTATTGCCATAATTTTCCGCAATGTGTTTGAGAATCATCAAACCATCACCATCAGGCAGGCGCATGTCTGTCAAACAAAGATCGTAGCTTCGCTCGGACAAGCGCGCAAAGGCATGTTCAACCGTCGCCGCCGTATCTGCCTCGACACCCATGCGCATCAGCGTGAGTACCAGTAATTCGCGAATATCAGATTCGTCATCCACGATAAGTACGTGTTTATCGGCCATAAATTAGCTCGTTCTCGTTCTCGTTTTAATTTAAGGTGCATTCAAACGTGATTCGCTGCGACCCTAAATTCTATTGAAGTTGAAGCGTAATACAAAATTCAGCCCCGCGTGCTGCGGCCAGTGTGCGCTCGGCAATATACTCAATGCGGGCACCATTGACTTCGGCCAACTCGCGCGCGATGTAAAGGCCCAGACCGGTGCCTGAAGTCTCGGTGGTAAAAAACGGTTCAAATAGATGGGTCAGCGCTTCGGTGGAAACACCCGGGCCATCATCCATCACCGTCAGCCTGGCCATATTAATGACGCTGGTATCAGCCAGCTTTACGCTCACACTCCCGCTCGTTTTTCGGCCGTGTCGATAGGCGTTTCGGATCAGATTCCATAAAATTTGATCCAGATGGCTACGATCAAAAATAATGCGTCGAGAGGTGGTGATGTCCAGCGATATAACATCATCCAGCACTTTCTCATTCGCTAAAAAATCCAGTCTGAATTGTTCGAGGTAGACACGTGCATCAATTGCCTCCGGATGGGCACGATCGCGCCGATTGAGGTTCAATACTTCTTGCACCATACGATCCAGCCGGTGCGAATTTTCCTGAATAATGGTTAATAAGCGTGCATCGGCAGGCAGACGATGATCGTCTTCCTGCAGCAATTCCGCAGCGTGGTTAATCGAGGACAGCGGATTGCGGATTTCGTGGGCAATGCTGGCGGTCAAGCGACCGAGTGCGACTAATTTCATCTGTTGCGCTTGAGAACGGATGCGGCCGGCATCTTCGATAAATACCACCGTCGGCGAGGGATCTTTATCACCCACCGCGACAAAACGCACCTGGTAGTCAGTCTGAGTAGTGGCATCTCTAACCATCGGAAAAATCCGCGAATGATTTTTTCGCCACTGCGCAAGCAGGCCTGCCAGTTGCGGGGCGGCGTCGCAAATTTGCTGATTAACCGCACCTTTCAAACCTGCGATCATTTCTTCACTCTGCTCATTGTGCTGGCGAATAATCCCTTGTTCATCCACCACCACGAAACCATCCTGCATATCACGAATCACCAATTGGTTGATCTCTGCCATATTCGCCAAATCAACCCCGCGCGCTTCCGCAATTTTCTCGACACCCGTTGCATATTTTGCGAGCGTATAGCCTAACGCGGCGGTTACAAAGAAACTCCCCGCCAACAACCCCGCCGGCACGAAATCTCCTGCCTGTGCATCAAATTGCCAGAACTGCGATAGCTGTTCACCCAGTACCGCTAACGCTGCCAATGCGGCGTGAAAAAACGCCATACGCCCGCGTGAAACCAGGCCGGCGGCGGCCAAGGTCACCAGCAGTAAAAGACCAATGCCACTGCGCGCGCCACCGGAAGCATGCATCAGCAATGTCAGGCCGATGACGTCGACCAGAACTTGTGTGGTGAGGTGAACATTGGGCGACAGAACGCGCATTTTCGCCGTAACAAACATCGCAATCGCTGCCATCGAATACGCCACCAGCACCGGTGTCGCAAGCACCGGGGCGGCGGCACCCACCAGCTGCAGCCGACCAAAACCCCAATAACCCACCACCAATAACATCGCAATCAATAAACGGTAGACCGAAAACGAGGTCAGTGAGTGCCAAAGAAACGCCACGCTGGCAGATGATGTGTTTGGCAACGATGACGTGCTCTGATGTGTGGGTAATGCGGGGACTGAACCACCAGCCACGGTCATGAATGCCCGCGCTCGTTAGCGTGCCCGCAGGCCTTGGGGTCGGGACAGCTAAGCTTGCCATCGATGATCAAACTATCGGTTTCGGGCATGAATACACCGCAGCGCACGCACTCGACCATACGTTCTGGTGGGTTCAAATTTGGGGGCGTCCCGGGACTCGACTTTGTGGGGCGAGCTTTGGTGGCATTGCCGGCATTAGCGTCGTTAGAACCGCCCGGCGGTTTTTTCGCCAGCCCTTTGAACAACACCCAAGCGATGGCTGCTATGATCAGCGCAAAAATTATTTTGCCCACAAATACTTCCAAAAAACGCGATTGCGTATGCTAACCGAAGCCGCCTGTGAGCGGGTAAAACCGCAAAAATTATTGCCGCCGGTTATTTTTCGACAAAGGCACGTTCCACCACGAAGTGTCCCGGCGTACTCATATTGCCTTCTGAAAATCCGCGTTTTATGAGCAGATCCCGGCTGTCTTTGAGCATTTCGGGGCTTCCGCAAATCATCACCCGATCATGTTCAATGTCAAGGTGCGGCAAGCCTAGATCATCCATCAACTTTCCGGAGTCGATCAGGGTAGTGACACGACCCTGGTTACGGAACGGCTCGCGGGTGACGGTGGGGTAATAAAGTAATTTATCGCTCACATTTTCACCAAAAAATTCATTCTTTGGCAGCTCTTCTGTAATCAGCTGGTGATAAGCCAGCTCGGCCACGGTGCGACAGCCATGTACCAGCACTACTTTTTCGAAATTCTCATAGGTTTCAGGGTCTTTAATCACACTCATGAACGGTGCCATACCGGTGCCAGTGGACAGCAAATAAAGGGTTTTTCCCGGCAGCAGGTTTTGCAGAATCAAAGTGCCGACCGCCTTGCTGTTGACCAGCACTGTATCGCCTACTTTTAGGTGCTGCAGGCGCGAGGTGAGCGGACCGTTTTGTACTTTGATGGAGAAAAATTCGAGTTGATCATCGTAGTTGGCGCTTGCCATGCTGTATGCGCGCAGCAACGGCTTGCCATCGACTTCAATGCCGATCATCGTGAATTGACCGTTCAGGAAGCGGAACGACGGGTCACGCGTGGTGGTGAAGCTGAACAGGTTGTCGGTCCAATGATGAACGCTTAAAACTTTTTCTTGAAAATGAGATGCCATGGATTGCTCAAAAAGAAATGGGGTGCAAAGAATTTGGTTATGACAAAAAAATCTAAAGCAGTAACGCAAAATAAAAGCCTGCGGGTCGTTTTGACCTCATGGCAGGCTTGGAAGCTGGCTTGACAACACACTGGAACATCAATGTTCAGAAAAAATAAATCTCGACAAGCTACTTGGTGGTGCCGCAAATGGGACGTCCTTGAGCCGGGTTATCGTTTAAGACCGACGCTCAACCGCAAAGACACATAATTGTAACAAAGCTGCGCGTGAAGCGGAATCTGGAAAATGTTGAATCGCTGCCGCCGCGGTTGCGACCTCGCGCCTTGCCGCGTCCCTTGCATACTCCAGCGCACCCGTCGCGCGAATGGCGGCGACCACCGCTTCAATGGTAGCCAATCCACCATCAATAATGGCCGCACGAATTATTTCTTGCTGGCCCGCGCTACCGGTTCGCATTGCGTAAATCAACGGCAACGTGGGTTTCCCCTCTGCCAAATCATCGCCCACATTTTTACCCGTCTCTTGAATGTCACCTGAATAATCCAGCACATCGTCAATCAGCTGAAATGCGGTACCCAAGTGTGCGCCATAGGCAGCCAGAGCGGATTCATCACGTTCACTGGAGCCGCCTAATATTGCCCCGACACGGCATGCCGCTTCGAATAATTTTGCGGTTTTAAAGCGCACGACTTTGAGATAGGCTTCTTCGGTTGTATCAGGGTCGCGCACGTTCATGAGCTGCAGAACTTCGCCCTCAGAAATAACATTGGTGGCCTCAGCCATCACACCCATCACCCGCATCGAGCCCACTTCAACCATCATCTGAAATGCACGCGAGTAGAGAAAATCGCCGACGAGCACAGATGCCGCGTTGCCAAATGTCGCATTGGCGGTTTCTCGCCCGCGGCGCAGATCAGATTCATCGACGACATCATCATGCAGGAGGGTGGCGGTATGGATAAATTCGATCACCGCCGCCATATCGCGCGTTTTGGCGTTATCCGCGCCCACCATATTCCCGCTCAGCGTCACCAACGCCGGGCGCAGCCGCTTGCCACCTGCCTCAATAATATAGTGCGAAATCTGATTGATGAGCACCACATCGGAAGACAAACGCCGACGAATGACGCCGTCAATCGCGAGCATATCGTCTGCAATGACGGCTCGGAATTCATCCAGGCCGGGTTCTGCTGATCGGGTGATTATTTGCGAAGAATTCATGTGATTGAGGAATGGCGAGGGTGATTTCAAACCCGTTCTAGGCTTGGTCAAGGTGCAAAAACAAGTTCTAACCCACTGATTTCAGGCAAACATTCGGGTTGACTGACGTTACCGGGAGCCGTATAATAGCGGGTTCATTCGATCAATACCACTACCAGCTTTCATTGCTTGACTATTCGCTGCAGTAACTGGCAGTAAGCGAGTGGATGGGTTGGAAAACTATTGAGTTGACTGCAATTTCGATTTCTTTCAGGAGTTTAACCATGTATGCGGTCATAAAAACCGGCGGGAAGCAGTATCGCGTCCAAGTCGGCGAAAAAATTAAAGTAGAACAGATACCGGCAGACGTGGGCTCGCAAGTTGTCATCGATCAGGTGTTGATGGTTAGTAACGGCGAACTCGTTACCATCGGCACCCCGCTCGTGGCAGGTGCGACAGTCCAGGTTACTGTCATTGCGCAAGATCGTGCGGACAAAGTCCGCATTTTCAAAATGCGTCGTCGTAAGCATTATCAAAAGCGTCAGGGCCATCGTCAGAACTATTCTGAGATTTTTATCGGCTCGATTTTTGATGGCGCCACGATCATTGCGGAGGCCACTTTTGCGGCCCCTAAAGCGGCTGGGAAGGCTGATGATTTAACGAAAATCGAAGGCATTGGCCCGAAGATTTCCGGTTTGTTTATCGCTGCTGGCATCACGACCTTCGCACAATTGGCAAAGACACCGGTTTCTACGCTGTCCGATATTCTTCACAAAGCCGGTTCACGTTACGCGTCGCACAATCCCGGCACATGGCCACAGCAAGCCCAGCTGGCTGCGGATGGCAAATGGGATGAGCTGAAGGCGCTGCAAGTTGCGCTCGATGGCGGCGTCAAGAAATAAACGGCAAAGTAACCGGAACCAAGGAGCTAAATCATGGCACACAAAAAAGCAGGCGGCAGTTCACGTAACGGCCGCGATTCAGAATCAAAACGGTTGGGCGTCAAAGCTTACGGTGGCGAATTAATCCCAGCGGGTTCAATCATCGTGCGTCAGCGCGGGACTGAATTCCATGCGGGTGAAAACGTCGGCATGGGCAAGGACCACACCTTGTTTGCGCTCAAAACCGGCAAAGTCGTTTTTGCAGTCAAAGGCGAGAAACGTCGCCGCACCATCACGATTGAAGCTGTTCAGCCGGCATAGTTTTTAAGGCTATTTGCAAGTCAAAAAGCCCCGAAGATTTTTCTTCGGGGCTTTTTTTCTGCTTTGTTTTTGGCGCTGTTTTCCGCTCTGCAAGGAGCAAATAAAGTAAAAATATGAAATTTATCGACGAAGCACGAATTGAAGTTCACGCTGGGGACGGCGGCAACGGCTCAGCCTCCATGCGGCGCGAAAAATACATCGCCTTTGGCGGACCCGATGGCGGCGATGGCGGTCGCGGAGGCTCAATTTATGTCATAGCTGATTGCAATATCAACACGCTGGTCGATTACCGATTTGCGCGTATTTTTCGCGCCAAAGATGGTGAAACCGGCCGCGGTGCAGATTGCAGTGGGCGTGGCGCAGATGACGTGACGTTGCGGGTTCCGGTAGGCACGTTGATTAAAGATCTGACCACAGATATGATCATTGCCGACCTGACGCACGACAAGCAACGGGTGCTGGTGGCCGAAGGTGGTCGCGGCGGCCTGGGCAATCTGCATTTCAAATCCAGCACCAACCGTGCGCCCCGCCAGACCACCAAGGGCACCGAAGGCCAAACCAAGGACATCCATTTCGAGTTGAAGGTATTGGCCGACGTCGGGCTGCTGGGCATGCCTAACGCGGGCAAATCAACCTTTATCCGCGCTGTCTCCGCCGCGAAACCCAAAGTAGCGGATTATCCGTTCACCACGCTGCATCCCAATCTGGGCGTGGTTCGCGTGTCCGACAACAAGAGTTTTGTGATCGCCGACGTGCCCGGTTTGATTGAGGGTGCGGCTGAAGGCGCAGGGCTTGGGCATCAATTTTTAAAACATCTGCAGCGCACGCATTTGCTGTTGCACCTGGTCGATATTGCGCCGTTTGACGAGACCACTGATACCGTCAAAGAAGCCAAGGCTATCGTCAACGAATTAAAGAAATACGATGATGAATTGTTTACCAAACCTCGTTGGCTGATCCTGAACAAAGCTGATTTGCTGGAACCGGCCGAGGCTGAAAAGCGCGTCAAGGCCATTATCAAAGGATTGAAATGGAAAGGTCCGCACTTCATGATTTCAGCAATGAAAAGCGACGGTTGCCCAGCACTCACATTTGCCATCATGGAGCATGTCGATGCGTTCAAAACGGCGCAGATAAAAGCACAAAGCGATGCCGCTAAAAACCAGGAACCACCACGCGCCACGCTGGAAGAAAAATATAAACCCTAGCATTGGCGACCTCTTTGAGAACTTTTTGCTTCGTCATGCACGTTCATGCTTGCATTTCAAAAAATGAAACCCGCTAAACGCATTGTTATCAAAATCGGCTCAACCCTTATTACCAATCACGGTGCTGGTGTTGATCATGTCTTGATTCGTGAATGGGTTCGGCAAATTGCGGCGCTTGCTGACGACGGTCATGAGGTGATTCTGGTGTCGAGCGGTGCAATAGCAGAAGGGATGAAGCGTCTCGGCTGGAATACGCGTCCACATGAAGTGAACCGCCTGCAAGCCGCCGCTGCCGTGGGCCAGATGGGACTGGTACAAGTCTATGAATCAGCGTTTCGCGAACACGCGCTCGGCACCGCGCAAGTGCTGCTTACCCATGATGATCTGGCGGATCGTAAACGCTATTTGAATGCGCGCTCCACGTTGACCACGCTGCTCGATCTCAACATCATTCCGATCATCAACGAGAACGATACCGTCGTCACGGATGAAATCAAATTCGGCGACAACGACACGCTGGCTGCCCTCGTCACCAATCTTATCGATGGCGACGAGCTCATTATTCTTACCGATCAACAAGGTTTATTCAGCGCGGACCCACGCAAAGACACGAGCGCCACGCTGATTGCTGACGCCAACGCCGGTGATTCCTTGCTCGAACAAATGGCAGGCGGTGCGGGCTCTGCACTGGGGCGCGGGGGTATGTTGACGAAAGTACTCGCCGCAAAGAAAGCCGCCCTGTCAGGTGCCTCTACCGTGATTGCACATGGACGAGAACCAGATGTATTAGTGCGCCTCATGAACGGCGAGGCGATTGGCACGCGGCTCAGCACCGAGTCCCTGTCGTTGCAGGCCAAAAAAACCTGGATGGCGGGCCACCTCAAAACCAGCGGTCGCTTGTTGCTGGATGCCGGTGCTGCGCGCGCGTTGGTGCGCGATCACAAAAGCTTGTTGCCGGTAGGGGTGACGTCTGTTGAAGGCACGTTTGAACGCGGCGAAGTTGTCAGCTGTGTGGCCCCTGATGGTCGCGAGGTAGCGCGCGGCCTGGTCAATTACTCGTCGGCAGAGGCCGCACGGATTGCGAAGAAGCCGACGGCAGAAATTGAGCAGACGCTGGGCTATATTGCCGAGTCAGAGTTGATTCATCGGGATAATTTAGTGATGCTTTCGCCGTAAGTCGGGCAATATTTGAGCGCGTGCGGATTTCAGCTATGCTTTATGCCATTGTTGATTTTCCGCCTCATTGCCCGTTTAATTTGCTCCTTTGATTCCCCACCGATACCGCCAAGCACTTCCCTCCTTGCCGATAATTCCTTCGAATAATGCCAAATCCCACCACCCTCGCCGCTTGGAAAAAACTTGCCACTATTGACGTGAAATCGACACCCGAGTCGGTGCTGAAGCCCATCCACGGTGCCGGTCTATACGCTGACTTTTCCCGCCAATCAATAGACGCGGTAGTGTTGGATGCCTTGCTGGCATTGGTCGATGAAGGCGGTGTGATGGCCCGGCGCGCAGCCATGTTTGCCGGTGAAAACGTCAATGCCACCGAGAATCGTCCCGCACTTCACACGGCGCTGCGCGCACTGACGGGTGCCGATGCGGGCGTGCCATTACTGATAAACGGTGCGGATGTACGCCCTCAAATTCGCGCCCAGCTTGATCGCGTAAAAACGTTCAGTGCGTCGATTCGCAGCGGAAAAATTCGCAGTGCGACCGATCAAATATTTACCGATGTGGTGAATCTGGGCATCGGTGGTTCGCTGCTGGGGCCGGAATTCATCTGTTCCGCATTGACAAAATTTGCTGACGGTCCAAGTGTGCATTTTGTGTCGAATGTAGACGGCGCGCATCTTGAAGATACCTTGGCCAAGCTGAATCCGGCAACCACGCTTTTCACCGTCACGTCGAAAACATTCACCACTGACGAGACGCTGACGAATGCGCGTTCCGCGATTGCCTGGGTGACCACTCATCTAGGCGCAGATGCAATCCCCAAACATTTTGTCGCGGTCACTGCCGCGCCAAAACGGGCGATGGAGCACGGCTATCCGGCCACACTCATCTTTGAATTCAACGACTGGGTCGGCGGGCGATTTTCACTTTGGTCCAGCGTCGGACTGCCGATTGCCCTGGCATGTGGGTTTGAATGCTTTGCCGCGCTCCTGCGCGGCGCTGAGGCAATGGACGAGCATTTTGTGCAGGCGCGCCCAGCCGAAAATTTACCGATCATGCTGGCGCTGGTGGGCATTTGGAATCGCAACTTTCAACACATGGCGTCGCATGCCGTGCTGCCCTATGCGCAGCGGCTATCCATACTGCCAAGTCACCTGCAGCAACTTGAAATGGAATCCACCGGCAAATCAGTTGACCTCGACGGTAACCGCACCGGTTATCACACCTGCCCGATTATTTTTGGCCAAGCAGGCACCAATGGTCAGCACTCGTTCCATCAATTGCTGCATCAAGGTACCGACAAATCTTCGGCCGATATCGTGCTAATTGCGCGCCCTGAAAGCGCGCTTAAAGAACACCACGAAAAACTGCTGGCGAACGGCATTGCGCAGGCCGATGCGTTTTGGCAAGGGAAATCATTTGAAACTATATTTGCCGAACTGGAACCAAAAATTGCGGATGAAACCGAACGGCGGAAAAGTGCAATGCATCGGGTGCATCCCGGCGGTCGTCCCGTTACCATGCTGGTGATGCCGACGGTTGATGCCTTCAACCTCGGCGCGCTGGTCGCACTGTATGAACACAAAGTATTTGTCCAGGGCGTGATCTGGAATATCAATCCGTTTGATCAATGGGGCGTGGAGCTGGGAAAAAAGATAGCGGTGGCACTTCTTCCGGTGCTCACTGCATCTGAAAATTCTGCGTCGGTGAACGCAGCACCAGCGCATTTGCAGGGGCTGCTGGCGCAACTTAAGCTCGCCGCAGCGTCTATTTAGTCAACTTCTTTTTCATAATTTTAGTCCGCATTTTAGTCACCAAGCCCCAATCCCAAAACGCTTAATTCATGCCGCACCCGGATATTCTTGCCAGCCTTAATCAACCTATCTTCGAACTGGATTTCGACGGAAAGGTCATCTTTGCAACGCCCTCGCTGGCGCAGTGGACCGGCCGCGAATTCTTGCCCGCGTCCGCCTATAATTTCGCAGAAGTGCTCAGTAGCAAAGACCGCATGCGGTTCAATCAGGCACTCAAACGGCTGGTGAGCGGTGAAGCGTCAAGGGCTTCGGTTGCACTGCAACTAAAATCCAAAGGTGCCGCCGAGCAGGGCTCTGTGGAGCTAACGCTGACCGCACTACCTGTTGATGTGCCGGTTGATTTACCTGCATTCGATAATGTTGAAGCAACCGATGTTCAGCTTTCGGGTACGCCAAAAGAAGCCGTCCGCGTGGCTGCATTTCTGCGTGATACGCGTACCGAAAAAGCGGCTGAGGCTGCCGCTAATCTTCAAAGCACACATTTATTGGATCTGGTGGAAAATATTACCGATGGTTGTGTCGTTGAAACAGCAGACGGCTCGGTAGAAATGGTGAATTCGGCATTCTGCGAGATGTTCGCCATTGATGTTGCGCCACAGTCGTGGGTGGCCACCTCATGTGCTAGCTTGTTTGAACTCGCGTCGATGGTGGTGGAGCGCAATGAAGGGCCTGTTTATTCATCACAAATGGTAGATGTGCCGCTCGTTACCACCCTTTCTATCGGGGGAGGAAAAATATCGCACACGGTTTTCGCTGCGGCACCCGACGCCGGCTTGGCAGTCGGCTCGGCAGGCCGTTTACATCTGTTTAAGCACGCCGAAACACTCGTCGATATCAACGCGGACACCGTTGCGGGCAAAGAGACTAATAAAAACGTCGACAACCATGCAAGCCCGGGCTTGGCTAGCCGTAATCGTGTGCAGTTGCAATTTATTGAGCGTATCCGCGCCGACCTGGCAACCACCATCGACGCCGCTTTCAGCGCGATTCATCACGCCAGACAAACTGAATTATCCGATCGCGCGCTGGAGCACTTCAGACGGGTTGAGGCGTCTGCCCATGCTGCGGTCAGTGCCATTGCCGGCCTGTTGGATCTGGCGGATACCGACACACACACCATAGCGCTGGAAACAGCGTCATTTCACCTGCGTGAAAGCATGGCGAGTGTATTGAATATTGTGGTGCCGCGTGCGGAAGAGCATGGCATCGACATGACGTTGCGAGTGGAACAGGACGTGCCAGAAATCCTGACCGGCGACGGGGCACGCCTGATGATGCTGTTACGCCACCTGATTGAAATGGGTTTCCATAATCATGATGTCACCGATGATGGTGCCCAAAATAGAACTCAAGACAGCAAAGTCAATGGCGCAAAAATTGCGCTTACCATTCAACCCGAGTACACCGATAACGGTGCCATCTATTTAAGTTTTACGGTCGAGCATCATTCATTGAAAATAGGCGCAGGTGCCGATTCGCCGATTGAAAAATCAGCAGGCAAATTTGCAGATGATATAGCGAGCGGATTGGTCAATGCCAGTAGCATGCAACTGGCATTGGCGCGACAAATTGCCCACGCGCTTGCAGCGCATGGCGAAAGTCTCGCCGACCCGACAATAACCGTTAAGCCAAACCCCGCAAACAGATCAAACGCAAAAAACGATATCGAAATACACCAGCGGCTCGACCAACGCGTCAGTAAACCGGCTGGTAAAAAACCCGATGTGCCCATTCAAATCACGTCTTATAAATTTACCGCCCCCTTCTCATTTGCGGCAAAAGAGCCCGCCGCTCATCGCCCGACATTCGTCACACTTACCGGGTTACAGGTGCTGCTGGTCAGCCCGGATAAGGATGAGCGCCAGCGATTGGCAGAACTGGCACGTAACTGGCGCATGTTGCCGCGCGAGGCTGATGACGCCGCGATGGCGCTGCAGCTTCTGAATCGCATGGCCGAAGAAAAAATTGCGATCCCACTCGTTATCACCTCCAATCAGCTGCCATTACAGGATGGCTTTTTACTGGCTTTCCGCATCAAGCATCACCCCAAACTCAAGGACACCCGGGTGATAATGCTGGCCAAAAATGGTAGGCCAGGTGATGCCATTCAATGTCGCGAAAATGGCATCAGCGCCTATTTGCGCGACCCCATCAGCCCGGATCAGCTAGTGGACGCGGTTGGTGCGGTCATGGGCACCAAGGAAGATGCCGAAGCCACCCAAACATTGATCACGCGCCACTCGTTGCGCGAGGCGAAGACAGGCACCGTGCTGCTGATTGATGGACATCATGATCAGGCCGCGATGGCTGCCAATTTTTTGAAACGTCGCGATTTTAGGGTGGTTATCGTTGAAAGCGCTGAAGCTGCCGCGGCTGCGCTGGCTCAGGATATCTTCGATGTCATCGTTGTCGATGCCCAGGCCGTCGGATTTGCTGCCAGTCTGAGCATCGCCGTGCAGTTACGCCTCAATCTCCCCAATGGCGCGGATATCCCGATCCTGTTGGCGCTGACTGACTATGCCAAAGTGGATACCAGCGAATATCAGGGCGTGATCACCAAGCCCTACGAAAAAGACGCGCTGCTGGAGAAAGTCGTGGCGGCTATAAAAGCCACAAGCAGTGTTGTCGTGAAAAATCCGGCCCCAAAATTGCGCAGATCAGGCGACTAATGCAAGGCGCGGTCACTTGGTCACTTTGCAACCGCATCGCTTTGCCATTCAGCGGCGCACAAACGGATTGCTTGCGCGTTCGCCTACCCTAGCAACGCATCTGCGAGTTCAATAAAGCCTTCGCCGCAGCGCCTATCGGTGACATACGCGGGCAGTTGCATCATGCCCGTCGCAAAGTCGCTCACATTGGCAACGCCGACGGAATGCGGGAAATAGGAAAACATCGGCGAATCGTTGGGTGAATCGCCGATGAAAGCAAATTCGCTTTTATGCTCGTCCAGGTTTATGTTGAAAATTTCCCGCATGAAAAGTTTGGTTGTGGAGAGTTTGTCGTAAGCGCCAAACCAGCCGTTGACGTGAATGGAACTGATTTTCGCGTTTAATCCAGCGGCCTCCATCAATTGCTTGATACGCTGAGCTTCACCCGCCGAAAGTGGCACAACATCTTCACAAAAATCAATCGCAATATCCGCCTCGCGATAAGCCTGATCTGAGGCCAATGCAGTGCCGGGAACTTCACGCAAAATATCCGCCGCGATTTCCATGCACCGCTTTTTTTCGATTACGCGGTTAGATTCAGTGGATAAAAACCGCTGCACTAATTTCTTGCGCACAGGATCGTGGTGAAAGTAAAACGCGCCGTTTTCGCCCACCATGCCATCCACTGGCCACATGCGCGCCATATGATCGCACCATCCAGCGGGCCGACCGGTGATCGGCACAAGCATAAAACCCGCTGCTTTTAAACGCCCTACTGCCGAATACGCCGCTGTTGTGAGGAGCCCATTTGTGGTCAGCGTGTCATCAATATCAAAAAACAAACCTCTAATACCGGCGCGGTCTTCCAAGCTAAACTTGCTCAAAGGGCTCATGGATGTTGGCGATTATTAAAGTTTAATTATGAGCCGATTGACTGTGTCGGCAATAAAGTTCGACGCACACTCGCGCTCGGTGCTGTCCATATGCAGCCCGCATTTGCTACGTCGCCATAAAATATCATCGGCCGTATGCGCCCATTCTTGGCAAATAAAAAATTCAATTTCTCGTTCGCACAGCAAATTTGCACCCTGACCAAAGGTCTTGCCCAAATCACTCAGCTTCACCACGCCAGTCAATATCAAATCAACGCGAGAGCCGTGACGCATCACCAGCCTGCGCAGAAAATCTGCGGGCAGACATGGATATTTTTCTGCCAGTGTCCGCGTATTTTTCAACACGCTTCCGATATTGCCCCCGGGCAGCGGCACCTTATCTGTCCACGGATTTTTCATCGCCGGATAAAACGGCTTTAATTCCTGCAAGGCATGTTCAGCAAGCCGTCGATAGGTCGTTATCTTGCCGCCAAAAATCGATAGTAACGGCAGTGCACCATGGTCATGATCGACCTTCAACACATAATCACGCGTAATCTCACTGGGGTTATCCGAGCCATCGTCATACAACGGCCTCACCCCCGCATAGCTCCACACGATGTCGCTCTCACGCACAGGCCGGGCGACAAAACGATTCACGGCGCGCAGTAGATACGCGGTCTCGGCAGCCGAGATTTTTGCGGCGTCCACAACCGAGGCGACCTCAACATCGGTGGTGCCGATCAGGCTGAATTTTTCTTCATACGGAATAATAAACACGACGCGCTTATCGTCGTTTTGCAGAATGTATGCATGCTGGTGGTTGTGAATGCGCGGCACAACGATATGGCTGCCTTTGACCAGCTTCACGTTAGACGTTGTCGGCACACGCAGGGTCTCATCCAGCAGTTGCTTTACCCACGGGCCAGCCGCGTTGACAATACCTTTGGCTCGCACCGCGGTGGATGCGCCTGAATCAACGTCGCGCAGCGTGAGACACCACTGGTTAGCGTCTCGCTTGCCGTCAATCAAACGCGTGCGCACACGGACGTCTGCGCCATTTTCCCGCGCCGCAATCGCATTCAGCACGGTCAATCGCGCATCATCAACTTTCGCGTCCGAATAGAAAAATCCGCGCTTATGCGTTGGAGCCAAACCCGCGCTATAAACCGCATCCGGAAACGCGATAGTGCGCGAACCTGGCAGCGAAATTTTGCCGCCGATGTGGTCATACATAAACAGACCAAGGCGTACCATCCAGGCGGGTCGCATATGTTGATCGTGCGGCAGAATAAATTCAAGCGGATGGATGATGTGTGGCGCAATGCGCAGCAAGACCTCGCGTTCCTGTAGCGCCTCGCGCACGAGTCGGAATTCGTATTGCTCCAAATAGCGCAGGCCGCCATGGATGAGTTTCGAGCTCCATGAGCTCGTCGCTGAAGCAAGATCATCCTGCTCGACCAGCAACACCTTCAAACCGCGCCCTGCGGCGTCGCGGGCAATGCCACAGCCATTGATGCCGCCGCCGATAATCGCGAGGTCGTAAACTATCTCGTTCATAAAATTGATTGCTGGAAACGATCCAGCCACAGCAATGAAAACGCGGATTTGGTATCAGTGATTTCGCCGCGACCCACCATTTCCACCGCGGCTTTTAACTTTAAAGTAAACACCTCCAGGAATTCGCCGTGATCACGTTGGTGACCTCGAAATTCCAGCCCGCGCGCCACGTACAACTGAATTTTTTCGTTCGAATAACCGATGCCCGCATCGAGTGTGGCGGCGTGTTTCCAATCGCTGGCGACGTAGCCTGTCTCTTCCAATAATTCGCGCTGCGCGGTTTCAAAATGCGCCTCACCTTCATCAATTTTGCCGGCGGGCAATTCAATAAAATGACGGCGTGGCGGATAGCGATATTGATGCTCAAACAGCAGCGTCTCGTCATCCACGAACGCGGCAATGATGACCGCACCGGGGTGCAACACGTATTCGCGATACGACTCCGACCCGTCAGGCAGTCGCACACGGTCGGACTGAACTTTGATTAACTTGCCGGTGAGCAAGCGTTCACTGTCGAGCGTGTGCTCGGTGAAATCGGGAAATTCTAACGACGATTTGACCACACCGTCAGAAGGATTTTTGAATGGCATCGAGGCATGCCGTCATTAAACCGCCCGGCACGATACCCAGAACCAGAATCGCAAACGCATTCACCGACAGCACCGCACGCATTTCCAATGGTGCCGTAATCGGCAAAGTATCGGTTGGTGAATCGAAATACATTACCTTCACAACGCGTAAATAATAAAACGCACCGATGACGCTCATTAACACTGCAAACACAACCAACCATGTATAGCCTGCGCTCAGCGCTGCTTCGAGCACCGACAGCTTGGCCCAGAAGCCGACAAATACCGGGATGCCTGCCAACGAAAACATGACGAATAACATCAGCACCGCGAAAAATGGTGAACGCTTGTTCAAGCCTTTCAGGTCATCAATATTTTCGGCTTCAAATCCATCCCGCGACAGCAGCAAAATAATGCCGAACGCGGCGAGTGTGGTGAGCACATAGGTCACGACATAAAACATGCTTGAGGCGTAGCCGTTCCTGGTGCCCGCCAAAATACCAAGCAGCAAAAAGCCCATATGCGAAATAGTGGAATAGGCCAGCATGCGTTTCAAATTGGTTTGTGAAATCGCGACGATATTACCAATCGCCATCGACAGCACTGCCAGTATCACCAGCATACCCTGCCAATCTTGTGCCGCGCCGCCGAGCGCATCGGCGAGGATACGCATGATGAAGCCAAATGCGGCAATCTTCGGCGCTGCAGCGACAAATAAGGTGATGGCAGTGGGCGCGCCTTCGTAGACATCCGGAATCCACATATGGAACGGTACCGCACCCAGCTTAAACGCCAGCCCTGCAACAATAAACACGATCCCAAACGTGAGTAGTGGATCGTTGGCACGACTACCCGCCACCATCGCCGCCACACGGCTTACATCAAGCGAGCCTGTCGCCCCATACACCATCGAAATCCCGTATAGCAACAAGCCTGATGCGAGCGCACCAAGGATAAAATATTTCATCGCGGCTTCGGTTGATTTAGCCGAATCACGATCGAGCGCGACCAAGGCATAGCTCGATAGCGCCAGTAATTCGAGACCCAAATATAAAGTCACGAAATGGTTCGCCGACACCATCACCATCATGCCCAGCGTGCCGAACAAGATGAGACAAATGAATTCGCCGCTAAAAAGTTTGCGCGCAGCCAAATAAGCGCGGCTGTAAATGATCGTGATCGCAACCGCGGACAGTAACGATACTTTTAACAAGGTTGCCATCGCGTCGACCACGAACATATTGGTAAAGGCGTATTGAATCGGCGTCACATTATTCGCGGCAATCACCGAGCCCGTGGCTGGTGGCATCGCTACGTAAATGACCAGGCCGGCAGTAATTGCCAACGTGACCAGCGCCGACACCAGCAGACGCCCCTCCTGCTTATCGCGTGCCCAGAAAAGATGCGCAACCATAATTAGGCACAGCAAAGCGAGCAGCGCCGCTTCCGGCGATGCCAGACCGATGTTGAACGAGGCTAAATTAATTTGTTGGGCATTCATATTTTTATATTTTCAATTCAGCTTGCCGATTGCAACGTGCTTGATCAACGTATCTACCGTGACGTGCATCACATCAATGAATGGCTTGGGATAAACACCCATCGCCAACACCAGCACAGCAAGAATACTCAATACCAACATCTCGCGACTGTTAATGTCAGTCAGCGTCCTGACATGGTCATTCGCCACTGCGCCGAAGATGACGCGCTTGACCATCCACAAGGTATAGGCCGCACCGAGAATCAGCGTGGTCGCCGCGCCAAACGCGATCCAGAAATTGATTTTCATCGCGGCCAGAATCACTAAAAACTCGCCGATAAAACCTGATGTGCCTGGCAAGCCTGCATTCGCCATGCCAAACAAGACCGCGAAGAACGCAAACCTTGGCATCGTGTTCACCACGCCGCCATACGCTGAAATTTCGCGCGAATGTACCCGGTCATACAGCACCCCGATACACAGGAACATCGCGGCAGAAATAAAGCCATGCGACACCATCTGCATTAGGCTGCCTTCGATACCCACGGCACTTGGCGTCCCTGCACTACCCATCTGTTGCCCGCTGAACAGAAACAGACCTAGTGTGACAAAACCCATGTGTGAAATCGATGAGTAGGCAACCAGCTTTTTCATATCCGTTTGCGCGAGTGCAACAAAGCCGATGTAGACAATAGCGATGAGTGATAACGCGATCATGAAGCCGGATAGCGCGGCGCTCGCATCAGGAACAATCGGCAAATTGAACCTGAGGAACCCGTACGCGCCAATTTTCAGCGTGATGGCCGCAAGCACCACCGAGCCACCAGTAGGCGCTTCAACGTGGGCGTCGGGCAGCCAAGTGTGGACTGGCCACATGGGCACTTTTACGGCGAATGACGCGAAGAACGCAAAAAACAAGACTGTTTGTACGGCAATGCTGAGTGGGACTTTATGGAAGTCGAGGATGCTGAAGCTGCCGTTGGTGACGTTATATAAATAGATAAACGCAGCCAACATCAATAGTGAACCGAGCAAGGTGTACAGGAAAAACTTGACGGCGGCATAGACACGCCGCGGGCCACCCCAGATACCGATGATCAAGAACATCGGGATCAGCATCGCCTCAAAAAACAAATAAAACAGAATCGCATCCATTGCCGCAAAGACGCCGTTTACCAAGCCGGACATAATTAAAAATGCCGCAAGATATTGCGATACTTTTTCCTCAATCACTTTCCAACCCGCGATCACCACCAGGATGGTGGTAAAGCTGTTCAGAATAATCAGCAGCGTCGAAATGCCATCGACACCCAGTGAATAGTTGATGTTGAAGCGCGAAATCCAGGGAATGAATTCACTGAACTGCATATGGCTTGCGGCGTTGTCAAAATGCACCCATAACGGTAACGACACCAGCAGACCAAGCACGCTACCCGTCAACGCAGTCCATCGCGCAAGATTTTTTTGGGCATCACCACTCATGAAAAGTGTGAGCACGCCCACCATAATCGGCACCCAAATAGCCAGGCTCAACATATAAGAATCAAAATGCATATTGTTATAAAGTTCAGAACGGGCGAAGCTTGAGGAAAAGGATAGTGAGCAGCCCAAACACACCAATAATCATCGTGAACGCATAGCTGTAAACAAAACCGGTTTGCAGTTTGCGGGCAACGCCCGAGAACCAGCCGATCAGCTTGGCGGTACCGTTAACGAAGAAGCCGTCAATAATGGTCACATCCCCAAATTTCCATAACGCACCACCGAGCTTGCGAGCACCGCGGGCGAAAAACCAGTCATTAAAACGGTCGAAGCCGTATTTATCTTCAAGAATTCTTACCGGGAGCGCGAAGGTGGCGCGAATCTTTGCAGGCAATTCCGGTTTCAGGATGTAGCAAACCCACGCTGTCAGCGCGCCGGCGACCGCAAACCAGAACGGTAGCGATTTAAATCCATGCAACATCATTGCCCCTGCACCGTGAAACTCGTCTTTGAGTTCACGCATGGTTTCACTGACTTTAATCGCGCCATCGAAAAAATTGCCATAAAGCATTGGCTCAATCAGTAATCCACCAATCGCAACAGAAGGGATGGCCAGCAAAATCAACGGTAACGTCACGACCCACGGCGTTTCATGCGGCTTCTCGCCGGGTGCCAAGCCATGATGTTTGTGATCGATATGCGCGTCGTGTGCCGGCGCTTCAGCGTTAGCTGTGTCATGACCCGCGCCATGACCGAATCGTTCTTTGCCATGGAAAGCAAAAAACACCAGCCTGAATGAATACAGCGCGCCGACATACACGCCCAGCAATGCGGCGATATAGGCGATGCCGGCACTCGGGGTGTGTGAGGCATGGATCGCCTCGATGATGGTGTCTTTAGAAAAGAATCCCGCGAATGGTGGGAAGCCCGCATTGGCTAATGCGCCAATAAGCACCGTGAAATAAGTGATCGGCAAGTATTTACGCAAGCCGCCCATTTTGCGCATGTCCTGTTCGTGGTGCATCGCGATAATTACCGAGCCCGCGCCCAGGAACAACACCGCTTTGAAAAACGCATGCGTCATCAAATGGAATACGCCCGCCGAGTAAGCTGATGCGCCAAGCGCCATCGTCATGTAACCGAGCTGTGAGAGGGTGGAGTAGGCGACAACACGTTTGATGTCGTATTGCACAATCGCGATCAGTCCCATAAAAAACGCGGTGATTGCACCAATTATCAGCACGAATGAAAGAGCAGTCTCCGACATTTCAAACAGCGGCGACATCCGCGCCACCATAAAAATACCAGCAGTCACCATCGTAGCGGCGTGAATCAGCGCAGAGATCGGCGTCGGACCTTCCATCGAATCGGGCAGCCACACATGCAGGGGAAACTGCGCAGATTTACCCATCGCGCCGATGAATAAACAAATGCAGGTCACGGTAATCAACGACCACTGCCAGCCGGGAATCAGCGCGATCATCTGGTCCTTCAGCGCCGGCGCCAGGCGAAAAGTTTCCGCATAATCAAGCGTGCCCAAGTAGGCAAAAACAAGGCCGATGCCGAGCAGAAAACCAAAATCGCCGACGCGATTCACAAGGAAGGCTTTCAGGTTTGCGTAAATCGCTGTCGGGCGCGTGTACCAAAAGCCGATCAACAAATATGACACCAGACCAACTGCTTCCCAGCCAAAAAATAATTGCAGGAAGTTGTTCGACATCACCAACATCAGCATCGAAAAAGTGAACAGTGAGATATAGGCAAAGAAGCGCGTGTAGCCTTCGTCTTCAGCCATATAGCCGATCGTGTAAATATGCACCATCAGCGACACAAACGTGACAACCAGCATCATCATCACGGTGAGTGAATCGATTAAAAAACCGACTTCGAGTTTGACGCCGCCTGTCACGAGCCAGGTGTAGATCGAGCCGTTAAATGATTTGCCTGCGAGCACGTCCTGAAAGATAAAAAATGACAACACCAGTGACGCGGCGACCCCAAAAATCGTAACGCTGTGCGCGAACGCGCGGCCTGTGCGTGGACCCAAGCGCGGGGCCAAGAAACCGGCCAACACCGCGCCGACCAGTGGCAGCAATGGAACGGCGAGCAGAGCTAATTTATTTTCGATCATGAGTTCGTTATTTTTATAAAACGGAACGATTAGCTGTTTTCAGCACACGGCCCCAGACCCAACGTTGGTGGGCAGCTTGGCGGCATACCCCCCCCCAAACACCACGTGGATATTGCCGCTCCAGCCATGCCACTAAAATTTAACCTTTCAGCGTGGCAATATCATCCACATTGATGCTGCGCAAATTACGGAAAAGAATCACCAAAATTGCCAAGCCAATCGCCGACTCTGCCGCCGCCACGGTGAGGATAAAAAACACCATCACCTGACCGCTTAAGTTTCCCCAATGATGCGAAAACGCGATGAAATTCATATTTACCGCGAGCAACATCAATTCAATTGCCATCAGCAGCACGATAATATTTTTGCGATTCAAAAAAATGCCCGCGACTGAAATCGCAAACAAGATTGCAGATAAAACTAAGTAGTTTGAAAGGGTAATCATAGGCACTGTCGTTCAGGCGGAAGGCGGCGTGGGCACAACCGCAGGCGCGGAAGGGATTTCTTTTTCGGCATCCATCTTGATAATTTTTAATCGATCACTTGCTTTAACGCGAACCTGATCGCCAACGATTTGTGATTTGGCCCCCTTGCGCGGGCGCAGCGTAAGCGCAATCGCCGCGACAATCGCGACCAGCAAAATGACGGCCGCTAATTCAAACGGCAATAGATAATCGGTATAGAGCACGCGGCCTAATTCTTTGCTATTCGAAATACCGGCAGCGGGCACCGCACCGAACGTTTTATTGACGAGGGCAAAATTTTTGCTGGTAATAAGCAGCACCATTTCCAACACCATCGCAATCGCCACGGTGGCTGCAACCGGCAAATATTTCCAGAAGCCTTCGCGCAACTTGTCGAAATTAATATCCAGCATCATCACCACAAACAGGAACAACACCATCACTGCACCGACGTAAACGAGAATTAGCGTAATTGCCAAAAATTCTGCGTACAGCAGCAGCCACAAGCCTGACGCAGTAAAAAACGCGAGCACCAAAAACAGCACCGCGTGCACCGGGTTTCTCGCGGTAATCACACGCAATCCTGAAACGATCAGAATCGCGGCAAATATATAAAAAATAATGGATTGGAAATTCATTGTTGTTTTAATTTAAACATCTATTTGTTCGCGCTACCCACGGTTCGCTGCTCGTTTCGGTACCCACCGATTAACGATATTGCGCATCTTCCGCGCGCCGGCTGGCGATTTCATCTTCGTATTTATCGCCAATCGCCAGCAACATCGGTTTCGTATAGTAAAGATCACCGCGCTTTTCGCCGTGATATTCGAGCAGGTGGGTTTCTACAATCGCATCCACCGGACATGATTCTTCGCAAAAACCGCAGAAAATACACTTCGTCAAATCAATGTCATAGCGCGTGGTACGGCGGCTGCCGTCATCGCGCTGCTCTGATTCAATCGTGATCGCCAGCGCGGGACACACCGCTTCGCACAGCTTGCAGGCGATGCAACGCTCTTCACCATTTGGATAGCGGCGTAGCGCATGCAGGCCACGGAAACGGGGGCTTTGCGGGGTTTTTTCTTCCGGAAATTGCACGGTGATTTTGCGTGCGAACAAATGCCTGCCGGTCAGCTTCAGGCCTTGCAACAGTTCGCCCAACATCATGCTGCTCATCAATTCTTTGGTTCTATCCCACATGATTACTTTCCAAACCAGATAGAAAACGGTGCCCAATTACGCACGGGATCCAGCATCATCACGCCAACCGCAACGATCCACACAATCGTAATAGGGATGAATACTTTCCAGCCGAGTCGCATGATTTGGTCATAGCGATAGCGCGGGAACGAGGCGCGTATCCACACAAACATGAACATGATGAACATCATCTTCGCGAACATCCACAAGATGCTTGACTCGCCTAAAATAGGAAAAGCCTTTGGAAACGGTGACAACCAACCGCCCAAAAACATGATCGTAGAAATGGTGGCGACCAACAACATATTCGCGTACTCGGCCAAGAAGAATAGCGACCAGGTCATGCCGGAATATTCCACCAGCGGGCCCGCAACAATTTCCGACTCACCTTCGGCCACGTCAAACGGATGACGGTTGGTCTCGGCCACCCCGGCAATAAAATGAACGATGAAAAGCGGAAATAGGGGAATAAAAAACCATTCGGCCAGCCCATAAGCGCCATCCTGCCTGGCCACCATCTGCGTCAGGTTTAAAGTTTGCGCGGCCATCAAGCCACCTACCAACGCAAAGCCCATCGCGATTTCGTAGCTCACTACCTGCGCCGCAGAACGCATAGCGCCCAGGAAGGCGTATTTGGAATTGGACGCCCAGCCTGCAATGATCACGCCATACACACCCATGGAAGTCATGGCGAGCACCACCAGCAAGCCTGCATCAGCATTGGCGACAACCCAGCCCGGCATGAACGGCACCACGGCCCACACTGCCATCGCGGGCGCTACCGACAAAGCCGGCGCCAGCAGGAACAGCAGTTTGCTGGCACCGGTTGGAACAATCTGTTCCTTCATCAATAGTTTTAATGCGTCCGCAATGGGCTGGGCAACACCGCCGAGCCATTTAATGCCGAAAAAAGTAACGCGATTGGGGCCGCGGCGAACCTGCATCCAGCCGATCACCCAACGCTCGATCAGCTGAAAATAGAGCACAAAAAGAATCAGCGGCACCAGCACCATCACAATTTTAGCGAGCGCCCACGTGACTGCAAATGCGGGCGGGCCCCAGATAGCACCCAGCGCCGCGTTAAAGCCAATATCAAGAGTTTGGTAAAAATTTTCGATCATGTGGACTCTGAATCAATCCGCCGCGGCGGCGATAGATATTTTTTCAATGGTGATGGCGTCAAACATGCCGCCCAGGCGTGCGGTTTCAGGCAACGCCGCCGCAATACGTATGCAACCAGCAGGCAGTTTGGTATCGCGTTTTACGACCATCACCGCCACACCTTCCTGTTGCGAGATTTTGATATCGCCCCCTTCAACCAGCGCCAGTTGCGTAAAGAGGTCTGCTGCAACATAGGCAAATTTTGCGTTTTTGGCATCAACCGATTTTTGCAGTGAGGGTGCGCGACGCACCAACGCGTCAGCCGCATATAGTGGTACTTCAGCGATGCGTTCAATACCAACCCCAGCCATTACCGGCTGAATCTCGGTGGTGATGCTGCCGCCAGTCTCAATCGTGTTGTTGAGGTTTGCGTTTATAAATGCCTGCAAGTCAGGCGCGATCTCTGTCCGAATGGCCTCAACATTATCCTGCTCAAAGCCATCAAGCCCCAGCAAATTAGCCATCACGCGAATGACTTTCCAAGCCGGACGCGCCTCGCCTAGCGGCTTGACCACACCATTAAAAGTTTGCACCCTGCCTTCGGTATTCACGAAGGTGCCCGCAGTTTCGGTGAAGGGTGCAATCGGCAGAATCACATCTGCATATTCGTGGGCTGATGTTTGGAACACGGAAAGTGCCACCACAAAGCCAGCCGACTTCATTGCGCTAATCGTCGCTGACGGCGAATAACAGTCAAGCTCTGGCTCTACGCCGAGTAAAACATAGGCGTGGCGCGGCTTCGCAGCCACTTTTGGCTCAAGAAGCCCGCCAGTGCTATAGTTTGCGTTTGCGTTTGCGTTTGCGTTTGCGTTTGCGTTTGCGTTTGCGTTTGCGTTTGCACTTAATGCATCGGCCCCCACGCTATTCGCCGCTTCACCCATGAAACCCAGCGTCGCACCTGACAAGCGGGCGATTTCTTGCGCGAGCACATGCAGTACTGTGAAGTGCGGATGATGTTGAGCAAGATTGCCAAGGAATATGGCGGTCTTTTGTTTATCGGCCAGGCTCTGCGCGATGTTTTTCACATCAGCTAAGGCCTCATTTGATAACGAGGCTGCGTTGATCAACGAGCTGATTTCTACGGATAGTGATACCCCTTTGATTTCTGCCAAGGTTTTCGCCACCGCCGCCAAGGTGTGTGCCAGCGCGCTCGGCCGAACAATCGCCTTGTTAGCCACCTTCATCAAGAGCTCATCGTCAACACAATGAACGAGGTTAATTTGCAAACCCTTTTTCGCCGCTTGCCGGAACCGGTTAGCGATTAAGGGATGCTCTTTGCGCAAGGTAGAACCCACCACCAGCACGCTTTGCAATGCCCCTATATCGGCAATCTTCATGCCCAACCAACGCGCGCCGCTGGTTTGCTTATTTATCTGCCTATGGGCATGCCCGTCGGCATGCGCTTCGACTTGGCGCAGGCGCGTAACGAGATGGTTGGAACCCAGACCACGCATAAATTTATTGAGCAGGTACAGCTCTTCAAGGGTTTGGTGAGGCGAAGCCAATGCGCCGATAGCATCGGCACCCTCGTGCTCTTTCAGGCGTTTCAAGCCATCAGCGACCGCCTGCAAAGCCTCTGGCCACTCGGCCTCAGCCCACATACCATTCTTCTTAAGCATGGGCTTGGTAAGACGTTCTGGCGAATTTAGACCTTCGTATGAGAACCGATCTTTATCGGACAACCAGCATTCGTTGATCGCTTCATTTTCCAGCGGCAGCACTCGCATCACGCGATCTTGCTTGACCTGCACAATTAGATTTGAGCCCAAGCCATCATGCGGGGATACCGATTTGCGGCGTGATAATTCCCAGGTGCGCGCGGAGTAGCGGAACGGCTTGGAAGTCAACGCGCCGACCGGACAAAGATCAATCATGTTGCCCGATAATTCGGAATCAACCGTGTTGCCGACAAACGCCAAAATTTCTGAATGCTCGCCTCGCCCGGCCTGACCCAGTTCCATCACGCCAGCAATTTCCTGCCCAAAGCGCACACATCGGGTGCAATGAATGCAGCGCGTCATATCGGTTGCAATCAGCGGGCCCAGATTTTTATTCACGACCACGCGCTTTTCTTCCTGATAGCGCGATGCGCCATTTCCATAACCAACCGCCAAATCCTGCAACTGACACTCACCACCCTGGTCACAAATCGGACAGTCCAGCGGATGGTTAATCAGCAAAAATTCCATCACGCCTTCCTGCGCCTTTTTGGCGTATTCAGATGAGGTTTGCACCTTCATGCCTTCGGTGGCTGGCGTGGCGCAGGCGGGCAAAGGCTTCGGCGCTTTCTCAACCTGCACGAGACACATACGACAGTTGGCTGCGATGCTCAATTTTTTGTGATAGCAAAAATGGGGCACAAACACACCCAGCTTGCTCGCCGCTTCCATCACGGTTGCGCCGTTTTCAACTTGAACTTGTTTGCCGTCGATTTCCAGATTGATCATTTTTTTGGGTCTTTTATTCAGCGGCCATTGCCAGCGTTTCATCAAGGACCGCCGATGAATACCCGCCTGCCTTCACCATGCAACGTTTATGCGCAATGTGATATTCGAATTCTTCGCGGAAATTTTTCACGAAGGCTCTGACCGGCATAGCGGCGGCATCCCCCAACGCGCAAATGGTACGGCCTTGAATTTGATCCGATAAATTCAATAACAAATCGAGATCTTCAACCCGACCTTGTCCGTGTTCAATGCGACTGATAATACGATAGAGCCAACCGGTGCCTTCGCGACACGGCGTGCATTGTCCGCACGATTCTTCATAATAAAAATAGGCCAGCCGTTCCGCCGCCTTGACCATGCAGGTATCTTCATCCATCACAATCACGGCACCAGAGCCCAGCATGGAACCCGCTTTGGCGATGGAGTCGTAATCCATATCGGTGGCCATCATCAAATCCGCTTTGATCACGGGCATGGATGAGCCGCCCGGAATAACGCCTTTGAGCTTTTTACCCCCGCGCATACCACCCGCCATGTCGAGCAGCTTTGCAAATGGTGTGCCGAGCTTGACTTCATAATTACCGGGCCGGTTTACATGACCGGTCACAGAAAACAATTTGGTGCCGCCGTTATTGGGCCTGCCTAAATTCAGGAAGGCCTCACCACCTTCACGAATAATGAAGGGCACTGCGGCGAACGTTTCGGTGTTGTTAATCGTGGTGGGTTTGCCATACATGCCGAACGATGCGGGGAATGGCGGCTTGAAACGCGGCTGCCCTTTTTTACCCTCCAACGATTCGAGCAGCGCGGTTTCTTCCCCGCAAATATAAGCACCATAACCGTGGAAGGCATGCAACTGGAAGGAAAATTCCGAACCTAAAATGTTGTCGCCTAAATAGCCGGCCGCACGTGCTTCTTCCAGAACTCGATCGGCTCCGGCAAGGACGGCTCGAAGGTCCCGCACCTGTCCTACGTCGGCGACGCCACCATCGGGGCCCGCAGCAACATCGGCGCAGGCACGATCGTCGTGAACTA
>ENA-OFCD01000187-OFCD01000187.1-metagenomes-genome-assembly--contig:-NODE-187-length-40750-cov-5.391154_pt1 | contig 40750 bp, 48 predicted proteins | sample MGYA00153392_OFCD01 | MGnify analysis MGYA00153392 | reverse complement strand
CTTCGTCGCGCTCACTGGCCTCGTCCTCTTCATCGGCGCCGCCGGGATCGTGATCACGCACAAGATCGCCGGTCCGATCTTCAAGATGAAGCGTCAGATCCGCGAGCTCGGAGAGGGCAAGCTCGCCCTCCCCGGCAAGCTCCGGAAGGGCGACGAGCTGGTCCACTTCTTCGAGGCATTCGAGGACGCGGTGCGGAACCTGAGGCAGAAACAGGCGGCGGAGATCTCCGCGATCGAAGTGGCGATCGCGAAGGCCGAAGCCGGCGACGGCAAGGACGCCGCGATCGCGCTCCGTGCGCTCCGTGATCGCCTCGCCGCCGAGCTCGCCTTAAGCGTCGACGGTCACGTGATCGCGCGCGCGACTTCGCCCGCGGCGAGCGGCCCGAGCCGCAGATAATCATCGAAACCGAAATGGCCGAGCGTGGCGTCCGGGTTACGCCAAGAAATCACGAAGGTTTGGATACCGTTGTCCACGGCATATTTAATGAGGCTATTTTTCGGCTGTAAATCGAGGATATAATATTTATTGATCCACGGCGGCACGATGAGGAGCGGCATCGCGTGAACGTCGGGCGTGGTCGGCGCGTACTGGATCAGTTCGATGAGTTCGTTACGGAAGATGACCGCACCGGGCGATGTCGCGACATTGACGCCGACGGTGAACGCCGTTTTGTCGACGAGGGATACCCGACCGTCGTTCTCGCTCATATCCGCGAGTGCGTTCGCAACTCCGCGTTGCAGATTCTTACCACCCGTCCGCACCGTCTCTTCGATGACGGCGGGATTGAGCAAGGCAAAATTCGTCGGGCTCATCGCGTCGCAGAACTGCTTCGCGAAGAACTTCACGCGCGTCCGTGTTTCGACGTCGACGTCCGGCGCACGATCGATGCCGTCGAGCACGGCTTGTGTGGCGAGCAGATACCCCTGTTTGAGTGAATCGAAGAGCGGATTTTCCGTCCACGCCGCGTGTTTCCAGCGATTGTCGCCGGGCGCGGGATCGATCACGGCGGGTGGGGGTGTTTGCGGCGAAGCGGCGCTCGAGAGCGTTCGCGTCGCGAGCGTCAACCACGCCTTTGCGAATTGCGTTTGCGTTTCGAGCACGGCTTGCGGTGCACCGAGCAACGAGCGCCACACGTCGATTGCGGCGGCGTTGATCCCGAGCGGGTCCATCGCCCCTGAGAGGGCCTTTGGATCGGGCTTCTCGTCACCATTCTTCATGGGCGAACACGTTCAAGCGCGCGCTCGTCGCGCACCTGCGCGCGCCCTACGGATCGACGTTGATCGCGATGCGCACGCCACGGTCGCCCGCTGCGATCTTCGGTAACGCTTCGCGCAGATAGCGTCGTACGTGCTCGAGCGACGCGCCTTTGATCGCGAGACGATAACGCCACTCATCGTTCACGAGCACGATCGGATAGGGCGCGGGGCCTAAAACATCGGCATCGCCGAGGCTGCGAAGAAGTTCGCCATAGCGCATCGCCGCCGCAATCGTCGCCGATTCGTTCCGTCCAATAATTCCCACGTAGATGAGTTCTGCGAGTGGCGGATAGCCGAGTTCCGCACGTGCGGTGAGTTCGTCCGTCGCGAAGCCATCGTAATCGTGACGGGCGGCCGCGACGATCGCGGGATGCCCGGGCGAATACGTCTGCACGATGGCTTCGCCCGGCCGCGTGCGTCCGCTGCGTCCCGCGACTTGGACGAGCAGATCGAAGGTCCGTTCGGCCGCACGAAAATCGGGTGCGTGCAGACCGATGTCGGCCGCCACGACGCCGACGAGCGTGACGGTCGGAAAGTCCAATCCTTTTGCAATCATCTGCGTGCCGACGAGGACGTCACCGCTCGCGCCGAACTCATCGAGCAAGCGCGCGTGATCGCCGACACGTGTCGTCGTATCGCTATCCATTCGAACGATTTTCGCGTTCGGAAAGAGCGCGAGCGTCGCTTCGACGACCTTCTGCGTGCCGACGCCGAATTCACGAATGGGTCCACTCGCACACGACGGACACGTCGTTGGAATCGCGCGCTGCGCATCGCAGAGGTGACAGCGCAAGAGCGATTCCGTACGATGCACCGTCAGCGACGAACTGCAACGCGAACAACTCGGCACCACGCCGCACGCGCGACATAACATGAAGCTCGACGAGCCGCGGCGGTTCACGAAGAGCACGCTCTTCTCTCTCGCTTCGAGACGCGCGCCGAGTGCGGCGACGAGGGCCGTGCTAAAAATACGGCGATTACCGCGCTCGAATTCGGCGGCGAGATCCACGACGTGCACGGTGGGAAGCGCGCTCGCAGTCGCGCGGCGTTCCAGGCGCACGTGTGCGATCGTACCCGCGCGCGCAGCGGCGTATGCTTCGAGCGGCGGCGTCGCGCTGCCGAGGACGAGCGTACCCGCGGCGAGTCGCACGCGCTCGCGCGCCACGGCGACGGCATCGTAGCGCGGGACGGAGTCCTGTTTGTAGCTGCGTTCGTGCGCTTCGTCGACGACGATGAGCCGGACGTCCGGAAGCGGCGCGAAGACGGCACTGCGCGCGCCGACCACGACGTCGATTTCGCCGCGCGACGCCGCATGCCAGCTCTCGAAGCGTTCGCGTTCGGAGAGGCCGGAGTGTAGGACCGCAACGCGATCGCCGAAAACGCCTTCGAAACGACGCGCGGTCTGCGGCGTGAGCGATATCTCGGGCACGAGCACGATCGCGCGCCCACCACGCGCGATCGTCTCGGCGATCGCACGGAGATACACGAACGTTTTGCCGCTGCCCGTTACACCTTGGACCAGAACCTCGGCGAAGGCTCGCTTCGCGACGCGCGCGACGATCGTATCGATCGCGCGCGCTTGTTCTTGCGTCGCGACGAACGCTTGCGTTTCGTGCGGTCCGCGCGCGCGCGCGATGGTCGCGACTTCGCTCGTTTCGACGAGCGCACCGGCTTTGATCGCGCGCGCGACGATCGCGTGCGCGAAACCCGCCAAAAGCGCGTCACGTCTGCGCAGCGCCCCACATTCGACGACGAGCGCGACGAGCGCGCGCACGCGCGGTCCCGTTACCGCCACGCCCGTCGCGGCGAGCATTTTCTCACGCACGAAGGCGATCCGCGAAGGAACGAACGTCCGCTCGCGCACGACCGCACCGCCGCGTTGCAACACCACGAGCGCGTCCAGAAGCGTGCGGCGGTCGCCCGCGCGCCGCGCCTCGGGATGGCGCAGCAACGTCTCGAGCGTGAAGCCGGCGACGAAGTCTCCGGCGACGAGTCGCACGAGTCGCGGCGGCACGGTGGGAAATGCGTCGACCGTCGGCGGCAGGGCGACGACGAAACGATCGACGACACGCGGAATCGCCGCTGCAAACGTGAGCGGCCCGAGCGCTTCGCCGAGAGAGCAGCAATAGCGTTCGGCAATCCAGCGCGCGAGAGCGAGGCCGTTCGCATCGAATGCACGTGCGACGTCGATGCGCGCGACGATCGGCCTCACGCCGGTCGTACCCGCGCGATCGCGCGGCGATGAGATGACGAATCCGTAGAGTTCGCGCGGCCCGAGCGGCACGCGCACGACGTCGCCGATTTCGACACGCATTTCGGCCGGTACGGCGTACGTGAGCGGTCGTTCGAGGCGTGCGGTTTTATGCTGGACGAAGACGTCGACGTACGTCACGGTGATGGGCGCGGTTTTAGCGAAGTTCGGCGGCACCGGGCGATGCATTGACGCGCGCGAGCACCGAACGCACCGTTTTGAGCGGTACCACGATACCGAACTCGACGTCTCCGATCGTCCGCGGTAGGACGAAGCGTACCTTACCCGCGCGCGTTTTCTTATCGTTGGTCATCGCAGCCAGAAGCGCGTCGTGATCGGTCGTCGGTGATACAAGCGGTAAGCGCAAGAGTGCGAGTAACGCGAGGACGCGCAGATGCTCGTCGCCCGAGAACCGCCCCGTGCGCAACGCGAGCAGCCCTGCGGCACGCAAGCCGATACTCACCGCGTCGCCGTGCGAGACGCGAAAGTTCGTTACTTTTTCGATCGCGTGACCGAACGTGTGGCCGAGATTGAGGACCTCACGTGCCCCCGCTTCGAATTTGTCGTCGCTGACGACCATCGCTTTGATGCGTAATGAATCTGCGACGACTGTTTCCCAGGGCCACTTGCGCAACGGATGCGGCGCGAGCACTTCGAGGCTTGCGAAGACCTCGTCGCCCTCGATGATCCCGTGCTTGACGACTTCGCCAAGCCCTTCGCGGAGTTGTTTTTCGGGCAGCGTTTCGAGCGAGTCGATATCGCAGAAAACGGCAAGCGGGTCGCGGAACGCGCCCGCGAGATTCTTTCCCGCAGGCAGATCGACGCCCGTCTTGCCGCCGATCGATGCATCGACCATCGCGACGAGTGAGGTCGCGACGTTGACGAATGGCACGCCGCGCATATACGTCGCCGCGACGAATCCGAAGAGGTCACCCGCTACGCCACCACCGACGCAGACGAGCGTCGTCGTACGATCGGCACCCGCGGCTGCAAGTTCGGCGTAGACGCGTTCGACGGTGCGCAGCGTCTTGCGCCGTTCGCCGAGCGCGAACGCGAGCACCGTCGTGTTCTTGCCGATCGTTTTGGCAATCGCGTTCGCGCGTGCCGCAACGTTGCGATCGCAGAGGACGATCGTGCGCCCGGATCCGCGCTCGCGCAAAAATTTCGCGACCGCACGAGCGGTATCGTGGTCGATCGTGATGGGATAGCCGAGGCTGTCGATACGGGTCATTGCGTGCGTCCATTCGACGCGGATCCGAGCGTACTTGCGCCCGGCGTGCGCGCTGAAATTTCATCCACGATCCGCCGCGCGTAGGCGAGTTTCGATGTTTGCGGTGAACGCACGATGAGATCGGCTTCGCGATAGAGCGGCTCGCGCGCATCGAGGAGTTCTCGCACGCGTTCGATTGTGGGCTCGGCACCAACGAGCGGCCGCACCGTTCGCGATCGGCGCAATCGGTAGACGAGCGTTTCTACGGGCACGTCGAGATAGACGCGAAACGCACGCGCGGCTAAGAGCGCGCGCGTCGGTTCGTAGGTGATCGCGCCGCCACCGAGTGCGATCACCGCGAGCGGTCCGTCGAGCGCCTCGCAAACGGCCGCGCATTCCGCCGCCCGGAAACCGGCTTCGCCGACGCGTGCGAAGAGCGTCGCGATCGCGCCTTCGCGTGCGATGATGAGGTCGTCGGTATCGACGAAGGGAAGCCCGAGTTCGCGCGCGAGATGGCGGCCAACGGTCGTTTTTCCCGCGGCCATGAAGCCCACGAGCGCGACGTGTTTGATTAGACCGTCGATGGTTCGAACAGCCGCGCCGCAGCCGCCACGGCACGTTCCATATTTTCACGCGTTTCCTCGATCGAATCGCCACCGTATTTTTCGAGAATCGGGGCGACGAGGGCGAGGCGCACCATCGCTTCGCCGACGATCGAGGCGGCCGGCACGACGCACACGTCGCTACGCACGATGCTCGCCGGCGCAACGGTGGTCTCGTGCAGATTGACCGATGGCAACGCCTTCATAAGGGTCGGAATTGGCTTCACCGTCACGCGCAAGATGAGGTCTTGGCCGTTGGAGATGCCGCCTTCGATACCGCCCGCGCGATTGGAGCCGCGCGCGACGTTCTTCTCGCTATCGAGCGTGAACGTATCGTGGGCACGCGAACCCGGAAGCGAAGCGATGTCGCGCCCGGCCCCGACTTCTACTGCCTTGACCGTCTGCATCGCCATGAGCGCGCCTGCAAGAACGCCGTCGAGCCGCGTATCGGGTTGCCGGTTCGAGCCGATGCCGACGGGCATCCCCGTCACGCGGACCGTGAAGGTGCCGCCGAGGGTATCGCCTGCGGCTTTGGCCGCGTCGATGTGCGCGATCATCTTCTGCGCCGTTGCGGGATCGGGGCAGCGCACGTCGCTCGCGTTCGTCGCTTCGGCATCGACGACGTCGATCTCGGGAGCGATGATCTCACCGATCTGCGAGACGTACGCGGTGGTACGGATGCCGAGTGTTTCGAGGAATTGGGCGCAAATCGCGCCGAGGGCGACGCGCATCGCCGTTTCGCGCGCACTCGCGCGCTCGAGCACGTTGCGTAGGTCGCGCTGACGATACTTCATCGCGCCCGCGTAATCGGTGTGTCCGGGCCGGGGATTGGTGAGCATTTTCCCGCCGCCGGTGAGCGGATCCATGAGGGCGCGGACATTCTCGAAATCTTTGTTACGCACGAGGATCGCGATCGGCGAACCGAGTGTCTCCCCACCGCGCAGGCCCGCAAGAAATTCGACCTCATCGGTCTCGATCTTCATGCGTCCGCCGCGGCCGTAACCGCCTTGTCGCGCCCGAAGCGTCGCGTTGATCTGCTCGACGTCGAGTTTGAGGTGCGCGGGAAGGCCGTCGAGGATGCCGACGAGCGAAGGGCCATGCGATTCGCCTGCGGTGAGGTACCGGAACATTCTTTACGATTTCGCCGCGGATGAGTCGATGTCCGCGAACGCGCCAGGCCCACACCATCTCGTCTCCGTAGGCCCGTCAGCAACATGGAGTACGAACGCTCGATCACGCTCGCGCAAGACATCGAGGCCGTCTTCGCATATATCGTCGATGAAACGAAACTCGTGCGGTGGCGCGAAGGGCTGCGCGAATCCAAACGCCTGACACCGGGCGACGATCTCGACGGCGCGCGATATGCCGAGACGATCGAAACCCCCCTTGGCGTTCGAACGCTCACCGTAGCACTCGAAGCGCGGCCACCATTCGCACTCGCTTTTCGCGTCGTCGACGGCCCCATTCGCCCCAAAGGGACGCTCGCGCTTCGCACGGTTGCGGCGGGGACCGAACTGACGTATCACGTCGACTACACGCCGATGCTCCCGATTGCGACGCCGCTCGACCTCGTGATCTTCGCATCCTTGACGGTGGCCGTGGATAAGAGTCTTGCGAAACTCGCCGCGATCATCGGCTCGTAGCCGCCGGAGTTCGCGCGGACGAGGCGAACGGCCGGCATCATGCAGCGTGCAACCGTGCGGATTGACGCCGTGGCAATCGAAACGCGCGCCGCCGATCTCGGCCGTCGGTCGCTCAAGGGGGAGACGAAAACCGCGGCGATCGATCTCGCGATCGCTTGCATGGACCTCACCACGCTCGAAGGTCGCGACACGCCTGCGACCGTTCGCGATCTTTGCGCGCGCGGGAAAGCGCCCGCACCGGGTGCGCCGCCGGTCGCGGCTGTCTGCGTCTACCCCCGTCTCGTGCGCGCGGCGACCGAGGCGTTGCGCGATTCGAGCGTTCGCGTCGCCTCCGTCGCGACGGCGTTTCCCAGCGGCCAATCCTCTCTCGACGTAAAGCTCCGCGAAACGCACGACGCATTAGCAGACGGTGCACGCGAGATCGATATGGTGATCGATCGCGGCGCCCTGCTTGCCGGCCGCGAGGACGATGTCGCGCACGAAATCGCACGCGTTCGCGCCGCATGCGGCGATGCGACGCTCAAAGTCATTCTCGAAGTCGGCGAACTCGGCTCGTATGCGATGATGCGTCGCGCGTGCGATCTCGCGCTCGCGAGCGGTGCCGATTTCCTGAAAACGGCGACGGGAAAGATCGGCGTTTCTTCAACGCCCGCAATCGCACTCGTACTCTGTGATGCCATCGCCGAACACTCGCGACGCACCGGTCGCGACGTCGGCATCAAGTTCGCGGGTGGGATTCGCACCACCAAAAACGCTTTCGTCTATCTCGCAATCGTCAACGAAACACTCGGCGATGCGTGGCTGCGACCGGAGCGTTTGCGCATCGGGGCGTCGGCGCTGCTCGACGATCTGCTCTTGCAGCGCACCAAACTGCGGACGGGCGCCTATGGCGATCCCGCTCGCGCAGCGGTTGCCGTTTGAGCTTCACGTACGCGCCCGCCCTCGAATCGATTGCCGATATCGACCTGCGCGAGCGCTACGGGCTTTTCATCGGCGGCTCGTGGGTCGCACCGAGCGACGGCACCTATCTCGCGTGCGAGAACCCGGCGACGGAATTGCCGCTCGCGCTCGTCGCGCGCGCCTCGCCGACCGATGTCGAACGCGCCGTGCGCGCGGCACGCCGTGGGTACGACAAATACTGGCGCAAACTCAAAGCGCCGGAGCGAGCGAAATATCTCTTTCGCATCGCGCGCGCAGTCGACGAACGGGCGCGCGCGATCGCCGTCCGTGAATCGCTCTCGAGCGGTATGCCGATCCGCTTCGCTCGTAACCGTGTTTGCGCGACGGCTTCGGCGCACGCGTTCTACGCCGCAGGTTGGGCCGACAAACTCGCGTGGGCGGTACGCGGTCACGAACGCGCGCACGCGGTTGGCGTCGTCGGCGCGATGGTGCCGGGATACGCAGCGTTTTCCGCAACACTCGCATTCGTCGCACCGGCACTCGCGTGCGGCAATACGGTGGTGCTCGTTCCCGATGCGCTCGCACCGCTCGGAGCGTTCTCACTCGCGCAGATCTGCGCGGATGTCGATCTGCCGCCGGGCGTTTTCAATGTGATCACGGGCGATGCGACGGTGGGTGCGAGTCTCGTCGATCATCCCGACGTCGATCTGCTCGCGCGCGCGGGCACGATCGCCGAAGGTGCGGCGCTGCGCCGAAGCGTTGCCGGTCGACGCACGCGCGTCCATCTCACGCTCGACGGCGTTTCCACGATCGTGGTCTACGACGACGCGCCACTCGATGCCGCAATTGAAAATATCGTCGCTGCGATGTCGCTTGGCGGATCGCGCGCGAACTTCGCGGGCGTCCGCATCTTGGCAGCCGAGAGTATCGCAGCCGAAATCCTCGACCGCGTGAAGGTGCGACTCGCGACGCTGCGCCACGGCGATCCGCTCGATAAAAATACCGATGTCGGCGCCCTCCCGTCGCGCGCGCACCGCGACGCGCTGGTCGGGCTCGCGGCGGCGGCTTCGGCCGAGGGGGGCTCGATCCTCGCCGCGCCGTGGAGCGCGCCCGAGCGCGGGTACTGGCATCCCGCGAGCCTCGTCATCGACCTTCCGGCGAGCTTCGATGCTTCGCCCCTCGATCGACCGGGGCTCGCGACGTTCGGCACGTTCCGTACCCCAAGCGAAGCGCTCGAACGTGCGAATGCCGCATACGGGGCGCTCGCCGCGAGCGTTTGGACCTCGAGTGGGTCGCTCGGACTCTACACCGCGCAACGCTTGGAGGCGGGCGCGGTTTGGTGCAATACGTTCGACCGCGTCGATGCGAGCTCGCCCTTCGGCGGGACCGGCGAAGCGGGTTTTGGACGCTCGGGCGGGCTCGCGGGACTACGCGCGTTTCTCGAGATGTAACCCTCATACTGACGAGCCGCCACCGGGTAGAGGTACGCCGTGCAACTTACTGAGCCCAGCACTATCGACCGCGCCGCCCTGCGAATGTGGTACCTGACGAACCGCAATCGAACCGCAGAAATCTTCGCGATACCCGAGCCTGAGGCATATTTCGATCGCCCGATCGGCCTGCGCAATCCAATCGCGTTTTACGATGGGCATATTCCGAATTTCACCTATCTCAAGCTCAATCGCGAGGGTCTCGGCGCACCCGCGATCGACCCGGCTTTCGAAAAGCTCTTCGAGCGCGGCATCGATCCCGAAAGCGAACGCGAAGCCGCGGCGCTCGGTGACACAGCGTGGCCCGACCGTCAACGCATCGCCGCTTACGGCGCCGCAATCGACGCCGCCGTCTTACAGGCGTTCGCGAAAGCCGATCTTACCGATGCCTCCGCATCACCCTCGCTCGTGCGTGCGGAAGCCGTTTACAATATTCTCGAGCACGAAGAGATGCATCACGAGACGTTGCTCTACATGCTTCACCGCTTGCCATTCGAGCGCAAACGCTCGCGCGGGCGTACCGGATCGTTCGTCGAACGCGCGCCGCTCGCGACCGGGCGCGTAACGATTCCCGCGGGAATCGCGACGCTCGGCGCCCGTCGCGACGCGATTCGCTTTGGCTGGGATAATGAATTCGACGAACATCACATCGAAGTCGGCGCTTTCGAAATCGACGTGAACGACGTGACGAATGGCGAATGGCTCGAATTCGTGGGTGTAGGTGGCCCCGTACCCTCGTTTTGGATCGCGCGCGAAGACGGATTCCGCCTACTCGGGATGTTCGAAGAGATGCCGCTTCCGCTCACATGGCCCGTCTATGTCACGCAGGCGCAAGCGAGCGCCTATGCGGCGTGGAAGGGTGCGCGCTTGCCGACGGAGCCCGAGTACCATCGGGCGGCCTACGGCACGCCCGATGGCGCCGAGCGCGCGCATCCGTGGGGCGATGTAACGCCGTCGTCGGAGTTTGGCAATTTCGATTTCAAACGGTTCGATCCCGAACCCGTCGGGCAATATGCGGCGGGCGCGAGCGCTTTCGGAGTCTACGATCTCGTCGGAAACGGCTGGGAGTGGACCTCGACCCTTTGGGGTCCGTTTGCCGGCTTTTCACCGATGGTGACGTATCCGATCTATTCGAATAGTTTCTTCGACGGCCAACACTACGTCATCAAAGGCGCGTCACCCGTGACGAGTCGCAATCTCATCCGACGGTCGTTGCGCAACTGGTTCCGGCCGGAATATCCGTATCTCTACGCGACGTTTCGAACGGTTCGCAGCTAAACGACATCGGTCTCTAGCCGACGGCCGAAGCGAACATCCACGCCATGCGGTGTTGCAGCTCGTCATCGAGCGCACCCAGAAACGCTTCGGTCGTCATCCACGGTTGCTCGGGACCGATAAGGGTCGCGAGATCTTTCGTCATCTTGCCCTGCTCGACGGTATCGATGCAAACGCGTTCGAGCGTCTGCGCGAAACGCACGACGTCGGGTGTATCGTCGAGCTTTCCGCGATGCGCGAGCCCGCGCGTCCAGGCAAAAATCGAGGCGATCGGATTTGTCGACGTCGGCTTGCCTTGCTGGTGCAGGCGATAATGTCGCGTGACCGTTCCATGCGCGGCTTCGGCTTCGATCGTCTTGCCGTCGGGCGTCATGAGGACCGAAGTCATCAACCCGAGCGATCCGTAGCCTTGCGCGACGGTATCGGACTGCACGTCGCCGTCGTAATTCTTACACGCCCAGACGTATTTGCCCGACCACTTGAGGCACGATGCCACCATATCGTCGATGAGACGATGCTCGTAGGTAAGCGCGAGTGCTTCGAATCGCACGCGGAACTCCGCATCGAACACGGTCTGGAAGATCTGCATGAAGCGGCCGTCGTACGTCTTAAGAATCGTGTTTTTCGTCGAAAGATAGACGGGCCACTTGCGTTGTAAGCCGTAATTGAAACAGGCGCGTGCGAAGCCTTCGATCGATTCATCGAGGTTGTACATCGACATCGCGACGCCGGGCTTTTCGAACGTAAAGACGTCACGCGTGACGGGAGCTCCGCCATCGGCGGGCGCGAACGTCATCGTCAATTTGCCGGGGCCAGGGATGCTGAGTTCGCTCGCACGATATTGATCGCCGAAGGCGTGGCGACCGATGACGATCGGATCGGTCCACCCCGGCACCAGGCGCGGGACGTTGCGACAGATGATCGGCTCGCGAAAGACGGTGCCGTCGAGTTCGTTACGGATCGTGCCGTTCGGCGAGCGCCACATCGATTTGAGGTGAAACTCCGTTACGCGCGCTTCGTCGGGTGTGATCGTCGCACACTTCACACCGACGCCGTATTCGCGAATCGCGCGCGCGGCTTCGACGGTGACGGTATCGTCTGTCGCGTCGCGATGTTCGATGCCGAGATCGAAATATTTGAGATCGATATCGAGGTATGGCAAGATCAGCCGCTCGCGAATCATGTGCCAGATGACGCGGGTCATCTCATCACCGTCGAGTTCGACGATCGGGTGCGCGACCTTGATTTTTTCCATCGTTGGCAACAGCGTTACGCCGCCGGAAGTCGAAGTCTTTTGGTAATCCGGTAGCGATAAAGATTGGACGGGTCATGGTCGATTCATGGGTGGTTCCCGCACGAGGACGGATCGTCAGTCTCTTGCCGAGCGCGACGGAAATCGTGTATGCGCTCGGCCTCGCCGAGCGTCTCGTCGGCGTGACGCACGAATGCGACTTCCCTCCAGAGGCGCGCGAGAAGCCTCGTCTTACGGCGAGCACCATCCCGCACGCGGCGGATGCAAGCGAGGTCGATCGCCACGTCCGCGAGAGCTTACATGCGGGATCGAGCCTTTATTCGCTCGATCGGACGCTCCTCGAAATCATTGCACCGGACCTTATCATCACGCAGGAGTTATGCACGGTCTGCGCCGTGTCATACGAAATCGTCGACGCTGCGGCCAAGGGTTTGCGCGGCGACCCGCGCGTCATCTCTCTCGAACCCGCATCGCTCGAAGACGTCTACGCAAACGTCACCACGATCGGCGCGCTCACCGCTTCGCAAGCCGAAGCCACCCGTTTCGTGACGTCGCTACGCGAGCGAGCCGAACGTTTGCGCGTGGCCGTCTCCGGAAAATCGCGACCGCGAACGCTGGTCTTGGAATGGACCGATCCGCCGTACAACGCGGGCCACTGGACGCCGGGTCTCGTCGACCTCGCGGGCGGCGAACCGCTCCTCGCCACACCGGGTGCGTACTCGCAGACGATCACGTGGGATGCAATCGTCGCCTCGGATCCCGATGTCGTCATCGTCGCGCCGTGCGGGTTCGATCTCGCAGCGACGCTGCGTGCGATCGACGATCTCGCAGCGCGCGAACCCGCGTGGAAAGCTTTGCGGGCCGTGCGCGAGCGACGCGCATACGCAATCGATGGGAACGCATTCGTCAATCGACCGGGGCCGCGGCTCGTCGACACAGCCGAGCTCTTCGCGACCGCCATCCACGGCGAGCCGATCGGCGCGGCGGCCGAAGACCCGGGCGCGATTCGACGCCTCTAGCGAACGGCGTCTTCGGCGGAGACGAAGTCGGGATTGGTAGCCTTAAATCGCTCGTGCGATTCGGTGATCGATCGACGAGCCGCAGCAGCATCTTGCCAACCATGCGTGCTCGTCTTCTTCCCTTCGAGCGTTTTGTACGTTTCGAAAAAATGCGAGATCGTTCGCAACGTGTGCGGGAAAATCTGCGTCGCCGTGTGCACGCCGTTATACGCGGGCTCGCTGACGGGAACGCAGAGGACCTTATCGTCGGGTTCGTCGTTATCGATCATCTTGAGCAGACCGATCGGACGCACGACCATCAGACAGCCGGGAAACGTACGCTGCACGACGAGCACGAGCACGTCGAGCGGGTCGCCGTCTTCGGCGAGCGTTTGCGGAACGAAGCCGTAATCACCGGGATAGTACACGGGTGAGTGGAGGGCACGATCGAGGCGAAAGACGTTGAGTTTTTTGTCGTACTCGTACTTATTACGCGAGCCTTCCGGAATCTCGATGATGACGTTCATCTCTTCGGGTGACATCTCACCGATGGGAAGATGCAGGTAATTCGTAGCGGATATATCGGACACGGTGCCAGGCTTACTCGTTATTCGCCCCGCGAGCCTGCCCGGCAACGACGGCGAGCACGACGATCTCGACGACAACGATGATAAACCCGTAGGCATCGCCGACGAGCCCGCCGCCCAGCCGCCGCGCGATCGAACGACCGAGCGCGAGCGAGAGCGCGAGCGCAACGGGCACGATTGCGACGTCGAGCGGCTCGATTGCGAAGGCCGCAATGACGAGAGCGATGATGACCGTCGCAAGTGGAACGATTGCCGGTCGCGACACGAACGCGAGGGCGACCGCACCGCCGCGCGCGTACGGAAAGACGAAAGCGTTGGGAACGGCAGCCGCGCGCGCGAGAGCGCCCGCGAAGGCGAGGATTGCGGGATAGCGCGCGGGCGCAATCGCCGCGAGTGACGCGTACCAGATCGTGCCCGCAACGAACATCCCGGCGACGGCGAATGTGCCGTGACGTGGATCTTTGAGGATCTCGAGTCGCCGTTCGGGTGAGACGGTCGCGATAAAAGCATCGCAGCCATCGAGAAATCCGTCGACGTGAATGGCACCCGTGAGCACGATGACGGCACCGAGCGCGAGAGCGGCTGCGAGTGCGTGCGGCAGGACGAACGAAACCCCGTACCCGAGCAATCCCGCGAGCGCGCCGACGACGGCCCCGACGAGCGGCAACGCAACGAGCGTCGTGGCATCGGGCGCCGGGCCCGCAGCGAAACGACCGACGGGTAAGATGGAAAAATAGCCAAACGCCGAGCCGATCGTCGCGACGATACGGCTTACGACGGCAAGGCCTCCGACACACCCGCTTCTGCGAAGGTCTTCATCTCGCAGATCATGCGCGAAGCCGCATCGACGAGCGGCAACGCGAGGGCCGCGCCACTCCCTTCGCCCAGGCGCAATTCGAGATCGAAGAGCGGCACGCACCCGAGCGCGCGGAGGGCGATCGCATGACCGGGTTCTTGCGATTGATGCGAAGCAATACAATATCCGATCGCATCCGGTGCGATCGCTTTTACCAGAAGCGCGGCCGCGGCCACGATGTAGCCGTCGAGCACGACGGGAACACGATACGCGGCGGCCGCGAGGATCGATCCCGCGAGGCCGACGATCTCGAAGCCGCCGACGCCGGCGGCGATACGTCGCCAATCGGCACCCGCGAGACGCCCGGCGGCCTCCGCCACAACGCGGCGCTTGACGCCCAGACGCTCGTCGTCGATTCCCGTGCCGCGACCCGTCACGGTCTTCGGATTCGCACCACTAAAAAGCGAGACGATGACCGCCGCACTCGTCGTGTTGCCGATGCCCATCTCGCCGAGCGCGATGACGTCGTACGGGCCTCGCGCGAGCAGCGCTTCGAAAGCAGCGACGCCCGCGTCGAGTGCCCGATCGACGTCGCTCGGCGTCATCGCGTCGCCGCGTGCGAAATTGCGCGTTCCGCGCCCGATGCAAAGGTCGATGAGCGCGGCATCGGGTTCGAGCGGGACGCGCACACCGAAATTCACGACGACGACATCCGCACCGACCGCGCGCGCGAATGCGTTGATCGCTGCGTGACCGCGCACGAACGCGCCGACCATTTGCGGCGTGACCTCCGCGGGATACGCGCTCACGCCTTCATCGGTTACGCCGTGATCGCCCGCGCCGATGAGGATCGCTTTGCGCGCATGGGGCCGAGTGACGACGGCGCCCGCGATCGCGCAAAGGGTGACGGCGAGATCTTCGATGCGACCGAGCGAGCCCGGCGGTTTCGTGAGCGCGTCGATGCGCGTCCGTGCGGCCGTTGCCGCACCACGATCGATCGGCACGATACGCGCGATAGCTTCTCGGGCTGTCACGCGGGCACGTCGGCAGAAACTTCGTTGACGGGTGGTGCGTAATTGAGTTGAACGAGCGTTCCACCCGAAGGCCCGATCCGTAACCGTGTCACGGTCGCGGGCGAGAATTTTACACCGAGCGCTGCGGCTTCGCTCTCACCGAGTGCGACGCGCAAGAGCGCGTGCAAAACGCCCGCATGCGTGACGATGAGCGCGTGCGTTCCGTCGGGAACGCGTGCTGCGAGCGCGTCGAGCGCGGCTTCGACGCGCGCACAGACCTCATCGAACGATTCGCCGCCTTCAGGGGTAGAAAACCGCGGCGAAGCGCCGTGTACCTCGCCGACTTCGGGATAACGTTCGACGATCTGCGACCACGTAAGACCCTCCCACGCGCCGAAGCGCATCTCGCGCCAAGCCGCATCGCATTCGATGGAAAGCGACCGCGAACCGAGTACGATTCGCGCAGTTTCCGTCGCGCGAACGAGATCGCTTGCGATCGCGAGGTTGAAATGGTCGCTCGTGAATGCCGTCGCGAGATGCGCCGCTTGCGCGCGGCCGAACTCGTCGAGGGGGACGTCGGTCTGTCCCTGAAAACGACCGTCTGCATTCCATGCGGTGCGGCCGTGTCGCACGACCGCAAGCTCGATCTCGCGTGACACGCGATGTCCCTGATTTGCCATGGCCCGCGCTTGCCGCGAAGCGACCGAGCGGTCCTGCGCGGGCGCGGCACGCGAGCTATTTTTGCAAGAACGGCTTGCCTTCGTGCGCCACGAGCAGATCGTGCATGTCGTTCGCATGCTCTTCTTCTGTTACGAGAATGCTCTCGAGCATCACGCGCGTCGTCGGATCTTGTGCCGAAAAGTAACGAATGAGTTCGCGATAATGCTCGACGGCGATTCGCTCGGCGATGTAGTTTTCTTTGATCATCTCAACGAGGTTGCCGGCCGTGCCGTATTCCGATGCGGAGCGCGTGAGCAGACCCTCGGGATTGAGGTTCGGCACGCCGCCGAGTTGGTTGATCCGATCGGCGACGAGCATCATATGACCGCGCTCTTCATCCGCATGCTGCGCGAATTCGGCTTTGACGCCTTCGCTGCTAATGCCCGTTGCCGCAATCGCGTGCATCGTGTAGCGCAAGACACAGACGATTTCGGTTGCGAGGACGTTCTGCAAGATATCGATCGCCTGTTGCGCATCGCCGCCGTAGCTACTCGTAATATTACCGCTCTCGAGATGGGCTTTCGCACGCCGGCGCAATTCGGTCACGTCGGTGAGGAATGGTTGGGCGGTGAGTTCGTCGCTTGCAGTCATGCTCATGAGGCGATCATGCCCGTTTTTCGGCCGAAACAACCACCGCACGATCCGGCACGACGATATACCCCGATTCGAGATCGCCGTAGATGCGTGTATGCGGCGCAGCCGTTCCCCAACGCCAGAGATACGACGCCACATACGCGCACGAAATGCCGTCGAGCAGATCGTCCCATTTTTTGTACCCGCGGCTCTCGACGGTGACGGGAATACCAGGCCCGAGATGAAGCGATGGATCGGCATCGACGAGGCCGGCGAGCGCGGCACGATAACTCGCCCACGCGTCGAGAACGAGCGGCCACGGACGCGATTTCTTTTTGTACCGAAAGATCGACGTCCGGTCGAAGAGCCGCACGTGCGCGGGGTGTGGGAAGACTTCGAAGGCGAAGCGCCCGTGCGGTTGCGGGCCGAGATCGAGCCGTTCGCAAAACCCGTCGTGCGCGAGCGTATCGAGGATGCGACGCGCGCGGCCGCCGTCCGGAAAGCGCTTCAGGTTCGCGGGATGCGGCCCCGCATGATATTTACGAAAATCCGCCGCGAGCTCGCGTTCGCACGGCCGAATGCCCGTGGGATTGCGAACGATCGTCGGCATATCGACTCCGATGACGGTCGTCGACGCGAGGTGCGCGCGCACCCACGCGACGATCGCACCGTCGTCGCGCAGATCGGCGCGTGCATCGATCACGTTTCCCGCCGCATCGAGCGCGGCGACGCCGGAAGGATTTCGATCCGACCACGCCAGATCGAGGCCGAGAAAGGTTCGATCACTTGGGGTCACAGGGCGGCCTTCGCGAGTCGACGTAGTTGCTCCCGATGTCGAAGAGTCGCGAGCCCATCCGGCTCGACGTGCGCAAGGCCTACGCGTTGTTTATCAACGGGGTTTTCGTTCGCTCGGAATCGGGTGCGAGCGATGCCGTCGGTGCGGAGACGGACGAGCCCGCGACCGTCGCGCGGGCCACGCGCAAAGATATGCGCGACGCCGTCGTCGCCGCGCGGAGCGCGTTTGGTATCTGGTCGGCGCTGGCGCCGATGCAACGCGGCCTCGCACTCTATCACCTCGCCGAGCTCCTCGACGCGCGGCGCGCGGAGTTCGTCGAACGGCTACGCGTCGGAGCGCGACTCGATGCATCCGATGCTCTGCGCGAGACCACGGCAGCCGTCGATCGTGTGCTCTGGTACGCCGGTTGGTGCGATAAATATGCGACGATCGTTTCGTCACGCGATCCCGTCGCCGGGCCGTTTTTGACCCTCACCGCACCGCGACCGCTCGGAGTGATCGGGTCGCTTGCTCCCGACGAGCCGTCGCTTTTGGGCCTCGTTTCGGCAATCGTGCCCGCGCTCGTGTCGGGCAATACCGTCGTCGCAATCGCAAGTGAGAGCGATCCGCGCACGGCGATCGTTTTTGCCGAGTGTTTGGCGACGTGCGATATGCCGCCGGGAACGGCGAATATTCTCACCGGGCGACGGATCGAAATCGCACCGCACCTCGCGCGACATCGCGACGTCGACGCGTTGAATGCCTACGGACTCGATACGCCTTTCGAAGCCGAACTCGAGCGCCTCGCTGCAGCCGATCTCAAACGCACGCATTTCTCGCAGGCGACCTCGCACGCCGATTTCTTCGCGAGCGAAGCGCAAGATCTCGCGCACGTGGTCGCGTTCGTGACCGACAAAACGATCTGGCATCCCACCGCGATATGAGCACGCACACGGAAGCAGGCGATCGCGAAGCGATCGTCGTTTATGCAGCGCTGCTGTGGCAGCGCGGACTCGTCGCGGGCAATAGCGGCAACATCAGCATGCGTCTCGACGACGGGACGCTGCTCGTCACGCCGACGGGTATCTCGCTGCGCGCGCTCGCGCCGCACGAGATCGTGCGCACCGATGCGCGCGGGCTCGCGCTCGCGGGCGAGGGTCGGCCGACGAGTGAAGTACCGCTCCACGTCGCGGCTTACGCGGTGCGACCCGAGATTCGCTGCGTCGTCCACACGCATCCGACGTATTGCGTGGCGTGGTCGAAGACGGGCGCGCTCTTCCCGCGCGACACCGTCGGCGCGATCGAGTCGCTCGGTTCGATCGCGTGGACGCGCTACGCACGTTCGGGGACGACCGAACTCGCCGAGATCTGCTCGCACGCCTTCGCACGACCCGTCGATACGATCGTGATGGAGCGCCACGGCCTCTCGTCGGTCGGTCACGATCTCGAAACGGCGTTCGTACGGACCGATCTCGCGGAGCAAACCGCGCGCATCGAATACGCGGCCTTCGCCTTACGCGCGGCGAACGATCGTGCGATGAGCGATTCACGCCTGCCCCTGCCCTACGACGAACTGCATGCGGCTGCGACCGATGACGCCGCGCGGGCCGCGCTTGCGGATTTCCAGGGCGAATACGGTAGCGCGACGCCGAACTCCGTGACGCTTCACGCGCACGCGGAGCGCGTTCGTGGATTCGCGGCCGTCGCGGGGCCCTTCGAACGCTGGTGGCTCGACCCGCGCGTCCAGGCGTTCGTCTCCGAGCTCAACGCGACGGGACTCTAGTGCGCGCGAAGGCGGGAGCGCCTCGGGAACGAACGGACGCCCTCGGCCAAAGCGACCTGTGGAGAGATGGCAGAGTGGTCGAATGCATTCGCTTGGAAAGCGAACAGACTGTCAAAGGTCTCGGGAGTTCGAATCTCCCTCTCTCCTCCACGGCCACACTACGGCGCGAAGACTCGACGGCTGGGGGCGGGATCACGATGTTCATCATCGCGGCATTTCTGATGCTCGTGATGGTACCGGCATCGGCGAACTCGAGCGGCACGATTACAGGGCGGATTGTCGCGATCGATACGCATGCGGGAATCGGTGATGCGGTCGTCACGGTCCTCGTGCGCTCCGGCGATCGGTTCATCAGCGTGATCCCCGATCGACGCACGCATAGCGACGGGTCGTTTTCCGCACTCGGCATCAGTGAGGCGGACGTCGTCGTGTCGATTACCGCGAAAGGCTTCGAGCCGCTTACGTGTCGCTATCGTCTCTCACCCGGCGGCCTGCTTCATGGGGATTTCGCGCTCAAGCAAGCGCGACGCGAAATCCCCTCGTCGTCCGCCGACGCGGACGCGGCGTGCCCGAGGGCACCAAGTGATGGCGGGCATACAGAAACCGTGTACGACGTGCGTTAAAAGGCGCCGGTATCGAAGGAGCCACGACCATCGTGCTTCCTCACGGAGCCGCGCGAAAGTAATCGAACGCTGCGCGGGCGCTCGCCGCGAGCATCGCCGCTCCATCGGCAACGTCATCGCGACCGATCGCTTTCCCGAGCGTCGCGCGAACGGCGTAATTCGCATCGACGATAATCGGCGTCTGCCGGAGCGCGCGTGCAAGCGTCGCATCGCCGATCGCGACGCCGGGTGAGAGCGTGCTAAATGCGGCATCGTATGCGTTCGCATCACTCTCCTCGGAAGTCCAAGCGCGCGCTGCGAGATCGCGCGCGATCGCGTCGGCTTTGGATTTCGTGCGATTCCAAATCGTCACGATCGCGCCGGCGTCGGCGAGCGCCGCGACCGCCGCGCGTGCCGTGGGACCAGCGCCGAGCACGAGCACGCGGCGACCCGTCATATGGACGAGACCGGCCGACGCAAGCGCACCGAGCGTTCCGATACCATCGGTGTTGTACCCACGGATCGTCGGCCCGAGGAGGAGCGTATTGACCGCGCCGGTCACGCGCGCGATCGGGTCGCGTACGTCCGCACGCGCGAACGCTTCTTCTTTCAGAGGCGTCGTGACGTTAAGGCCGGTGTAACCCGCAGCGCGCAATTCTTCGATCGCGCGCGCGCCATCGCCCAAGGGAACGCGAATGGCTTCGTACGTTCCCGCGATACCCGCGGCATCGAGGAAGCCACGATGCAACTCGGGGCTCGCGCTATGTTCGACCGGATCTCCGATCACCGCAAGCTTTAGCACCGAAGCGATCCGCCTAATCGACGAATTCGGCGAGGGATGCGATGACACGCGTCGGCTTCGCGCCCATCGTTTCGGCCGGCATCTGTCCGCGATTGCACCAGTACACGCGGAATCCGAACTCGGCCGCGCCGGTCGCATCCCAGCCGTTGGCTGAGACGAACGCGATGCGCTCGGGCATCATCGTAAATTGCTCGCAAACCAGATCGTAGACCGACGGATGCGGTTTGAAGCGGCGGACCGTATCGACTGAGAGTACGGCGTCGAAATATTTCGCGATATTCGCATTCTCGATCGTCGTCGCGATCGAGCGCGGTGTGCCGTTGGAGAGGATCGCAATCTTTGCGCCGCGCGAACGTAGCGCGACCAACGCGGGAACGACGTCGGCATACGCGGGCAAGAGCGACCAGGCAGCGATCGCAGCCGACCGTTCGGCCGTGCTCGGCGCGTGGTCGTTCGACGCTGCTACATAGTCGAACGCCATCATCGTGATCGTGTCGAAATCGATATAGCGGTCCATCAACGTCGCCGCAAACGTATACGAAACTTGTTTCGCGCGCCACGCGAGGACGAACGACTCGGGTTGGGGCGCAAACGACGCGCAACTCGCGCCGAGGGACGTGTAATCGACGAGCGTGCCGTAGAGGTCGAAGACGTACGCATCGAACGAGTCGATCACGAGGGTTTCCTTCCGAGTAGGATACGTTCGAGAAAGCGCAGCACGCGCGTTCCGAGCCAATCTTTTGCGACGATCGGTTCGGTGAGAATGGCGTGCAGTCCCAAAAATTTGGCACCGAGGACATCGGTGAAGAGTTGATCGCCGACCACGACGGTTTCGCGACGCTCGGTGCCCAGAAGCCGTAGCGCTGCGAGAAAGCCGCGCGGCAACGGTTTGAGCGCGCTCGAAATTCCGGGCACGCCGAGTTCCGCGCTCACGCGGCCGACGCGACCGGTGAAATTATTCGATACCAAACAAATGCGAAAGCCGCGGTCACGCGCGCGCGCGATCCAGTCGCGATCCACATCGGCGAGGTGCTCTTGGCCGTAGCCGACGAGCGTGTTGTCGAGATCGACGATGATGCCGCGGAAGCCACGCGCGGAGAGATCCTCGAGGGAGACGCCGGAAAGTCGTGGCGCGAAGCCGTCGGGTCGAAACACGCCAGGACCCGTTGCGCGCGTTCTCCCCGCTATCCTCGGGAACACCCACAGGTCGTCCACCGAAACGCGCCATCGCTCACGGTCGCTCCACATCTTTTGCCGGTTGTCCACCGGGAGTGCACCGTCTACTCGCAAGGAGTGAGCCCCAATATCTTGTATCTCGAGCATCTCTGGTGTACTATATGGTGTACCGAGCGTCGCAAATATCTGTTTTTATCGAACAGGTGTTCGATCGCTGTCCCGCCAAATAGTCTGATCCGATGGAGGTCCCTTCGATGCCCAATCACTCTGCCATCTCTGGCGCCGCGCTTCCGAACGGCCTGAAAGAGCCGGCATTCGACGCGAATGCGACGCGCGTGCTCAAAGAGCGCTATTTCGCGAAAAAAGCCGACGGTACGGTCGAAAACCCCGTTGAATTTGTATGGCGCGTCGCCTCAGCCGTCGCGCAGCCCGAACGTGCGTACGCAGCCAAAGCTGGCCGCGATGCCGATGCCGTGGTCGATGGTGTGAGCCACGCCTTCTACGACATGATGGCGCAACGCGATTTTCTCCCCAATACGCCGTGTCTCGTCAACGCCGGTCGGCCGCTCTCGATGCTTTCCGCGTGTTTCGTGCTGCCGGTGCCCGATTCGATCGAAGGCATTTTCTACAATCTCAAGGCGATGGCGCTGATCCAGAAGGCTGGCGGCGGCACGGGCTTTGCATTCTCCGAACTCCGCCATCAGGGCGCGGGCGTCGATTCGACGGGTAAGGATGCCTCGGGTCCCGTCTCGTTCATGAAGGTCTTCAACGCGGCGACCGACTCGATCAAGCAAGGCGGGGTTCGTCGTGGCGCCAACATGGGCGTCCTCAAGGTCGACCATCCCGATATCTTCCACTTCATGAGTTGCAAGAAAGATCTCGACGCCGAGAATCGTGCACTTTGGAATCGCATGAGCGATACCGGCCGCTACACCGATGCGCAGCTCTCGCACATGAAACAAGAGCTGCTCCAGACCCAGATCAATAATTTCAATATCTCGGTCGGCGTGACCGACGCATTCATGAAGGCCGTCAAGGCCGATGGCGATTTCGACCTGCGCGATCCGCGCTCGAAAGCCGTCGTACGCACGGTCAAAGCACGCGAGATCTGGGATGCGATCATCGATGGCGCATGGCAGAACGGCGAACCCGGCATCCTCTTCCTCGATCATCCCGACGTCAACCCGTTACCCGGTCTCGGACCGATCCACGCGACCAATCCGTGCGGCGAGCAATTCTTGCACGGCTACGATTCGTGCAATCTCGGTTCGATCAATGTCGGCCACTTTTATAACGAGCGCACGAAGGATGTCGACTGGGAGCGTCTCGCGCAGACGAGCGCGCTCGCGCTTCGCTTCCTCGATAACGTCATCGACGCGAACATCTATCCGATCGACGAGATCAAAGAGATGGTCACGGGTAATCGTCGCGTCGGCCTCGGCATCATGGGTTTTGCCGAACTCCTCATCAAACTCGAGATGGCCTACGGTTCGCCTGAAGCCGTCGTCTTCGCCGGAAAATTGATGGCGTTTATTCAGGAACGCGCGATCGAAACGAGTGAGACGCTCGCTCGCGAACGCGGCGATTTCCCGAACAAGCATCTTTCGATTTGGGCGAACGATCCCAAGCCGCGTCGCAACGCCGCACTCCTTTCGATCGCGCCGACCGGAACGATCTCGATGATCGCGGGCTGTGCGTTCGGATGCGAACCATTCTTCGGAATGGCGTACACGAAGCACGTGATGAAAGACAGCGAAGGCCGCCCGCAACATCTGTACTACGTGATCCCACTTTTCGAGGAGATCGCCACGCGCGAGGGCTTCTTCTCGCAAGCACTCTTGGGTAGAATCGAAGAGAACCGCGGTTCGGTCAAGGGTCTCGCCGAAGTACCGCTGCATTGGCAGAACGTCTTCACCGCATCGTGCGACGTCACGGTCGATCAGCACATCGACATGCTCGCCGCGTTCCAAAAGAATACGTGCAACGCCGTCTCAAAGACGATTAACGCACCCAACGACGACACGAAAGAAAACGTGTCGCGAGCGATCTTCCGCGCTTACGAAGTGGGCTGCAAGGGCTTCACGTATTATCGTGACGGTTCGCGCACCGAGCAAGTCGTTACGTTCTCGAAAGACAACGATCTCGCCGGAGGCAACCGCGACATCACGGCAGCACCGCCCGCGCACGCGAGCGCGCCGGCGCAATCCGAAGCCGACATCTCGGCGCTCCTAGCCAAAGCTAACGCCCTCCTCGAGGTACACTAGCACCATGGACGAAGCCACCGTCAGAGCGACCCTTTCGGGTCTCATCGCCAAAATCGAAGCACTCCAGAGTGAGAATGCGGAGTTGCGCGCGACAAATGTTGCGTGTGCCGCGACGGTTGGCAAACTCGTCACGAAAGTCGAAAATCTTCAGGCGCAGACGCGCGAGATGCGCGTCGCGACGCCCGTTGCAAAGACGGTTGATTATCGCAAGCGTCCACCCGTGATGCAGGGGCGGACCGTTCAGTCGAACGTCGGCTGCGGTCCGCTCTACATCACCCTCAACGAAGACGAGAGCGGTCGTCCGTTCGAAGTCTTCTTCAAACTTGGGAAAAGCGGCTCGTGCCAGCAATCGTACCTCGAGGCACTCGGTGTCGCGATGTCGGTCGGCCTGCGGTACGGTGCCGATCCACAAAAGTTCATCGAAAAATTCGAAGGCATGCGTTGCCCCAATCCTAAGATGCGTAACGCTGAAGGTCCGACGACGCTCTCATGCGCCGACGGCATTTCACAGGGTCTCGCAAAGGCGCTCGCCCTCGCATTGCCGATCGCCGATCTCAACCCGCGTGGCGAAGCCGACGTGGTCGCGGTCGCCGAACCCAGGGTTCGGTATTCGCCCGAAGACCAAGCCGAGATCGAAGCGAATGCAAAATCGATCGATCTCATCGGCCACGTTCCGGCGACGAACGGTAACGGCCATTCCAACGGTGGCTCCCAGATGCAATCGCTCAAGACAATGACGGAGCTTCCGTCACCGACCGTTCGTAAAGCGATGGCGACGGGCGTCGGCATGTGTCCGAAATGTGCGGGTAATCTCATCTCGCAAGGTGGCTGCATTCAGTGCTTGCAGCAATGCGGCTATGTCGGGAAGTGTTCGTAGCACTGCTTGTTATTCGTCGTCGCTGTTACAACAGTTACATCAGACATAAATATTAATATGTAAGGACGCGAGGCCGGATCCTCCGGGTCCTCGTGTTTTCTTCTTTGTCTTTGACGCAGTCTCCAATAACAAATTCCGAACTTCGTCAGAACCTCTCTGCTCATAGACAACGCCAGCCACGGAGTCACACCGCACGTGTTGCCGATAGAGTGCACGAATAATCGCCCAGGTCCGACTCGTAGATCCCCTCATCATGGGCCAGACCGACGTTTCATATCACAACGCGCATCATGAGAGCCCAAAAATGGATTGCATGTCGGCGACGTGCGTGGCATCCAAAAAATCAGCATCGCTGGGCCGATCGCGACGAACCTGTGGTTGCTCAAATATCGGCTAACCTACTTCACGATGACCGGCATCGCGAGCGTGTCGTTCATCGCGCTCCAGCGCCGACAAACGAGAGTGACCTACGCGCTCGACGAGCAACTCGCCGAAACCATCGAATTTCTCACGTCAGCTTCCCCAAAGACCGCGCGGTAAATCTCACCCCAGATGAACGATGCGGTCTTTAGCGAGACGGCCGATACCTCGATTTCATCCAACGCGAAAAGCCCACGATCTTCGTCTCGGATTGCTTACGAGGATATTTGTACGACGCATCGTGCTACGCGACGCGATGACCGCGCTCGACGAACGACCACTGGCATGACGAGCATCGGCGGCCGAAGGTATTCGCAAACCGATTGCTTGCGGATGGCCGAGAGAAACAACGAGCGTCACACCTTGAGGTATCGCACGTGCCCCTCGATTCACCGGCGACTCGCGCTTCTCGGCGACTCATCCACGCGAGCCATGCCGACGTGGCGACGATCATCGAATTTCATCATCTCGCGCATGTGGTGGGCACGATGGGAATACCCACGCGCCGACAAGTTATATCGCGTTTCGACGACCCCGATACGACGACGTATCTCATCGAGCGCGATCGATCGCTTCTTCGAAACCGACGCCCTGCACCGCGCGTATCTCGAGGTGCGCGCTTCCAACGAGATCGCGCGCCGTCTCTACGAACGAGCGCACTTCGTTCTGGAGGGAACGTGGCGCGACGGATTCCGCGACCACGACGGATCGTTCCACGATCTCTGCGCGTATGGCTTGTTGAAATCGGAATACGACGACGGCGTCGCGCATTCGGCTCGCTAAACGCGCGTTCCGAACAGCATACCGATCCCGGCCGTAACGGCCATCGCAAGCGCACCCCAAAACGTGACGCGTACGGCGGCCATCCAGATCGCCGCACCACCGACTTTCGCACCGACCACGCCGAGCAACGCGAGAAAGACGAGCGACGCAACCGCGACGGCGATCACGATCGACTTGTCCGGTGTCACGATTGCGACGCCGAGCGGTAAGATCGCGCCGACGGCAAACGCTGCGGCCGATGCGAGTGCAGCTTGAATCGGACGCGCGGCCGTCGCATCGGAAATTCCGAGTTCGTCTCGTGAGTGCGCAGCAAGCGCGTCGTGCGCCATCAGCTGCTGCGCGACTTGGAGGGCGAGTGCGCGATCGAGTCCGCGCTTAACGTAGACGCCCGCAAGTTCTCGCGTTTCGCCTTCGAAATCTTTCTCGAGTTCCGCACGTTCGCGTGCGAGATCGGCGCGCTCGGAGTCGGCCTGCGAACTCACCGAGACATACTCGCCCGCCGACATCGACATCGCGCCTGCGACGAGTCCGGAGACGCCTGCGACGAGCACGCTTGCATGCGTGGCGTGCGCGCTCGCTACTCCGATGATCAAACTCGACGTCGAAAGCACACCGTCGTTAGCCCCGAGGACTGCAGCGCGCAACCACCCAAGGCGACCGGTAACGTGCTCTTCTTGCGATCTCGAACGTGCGGCAATCATCACCTCACGTTACCCGGTTTGAGCGGCGGGTAACAGGGCGAGTCGACGAGATTGCGACCGACGCGTCGATCACGCCGCCGGGCGACGGCCGATCATCGTCATCGCCTTCATCGTCATGACGACGTCGCCGTGTTGGTTCACGAGTTCCATTGCGTTTGTGAGCACGCCACGATCCGGCTTGCTCGTCGACGGTTTCGCAAGCGTCGTCGTTCCGAAGAGCGTGAGCGAATCTCCCGGCCGGACGGGCTTCTTCCACCGGATCTCATCGACACCGGGCGACCCGAGGCTTGCCGAATCGAGCAGAAACCCATCGCAGATGAGGCGCATCGCGATCGAGCACGTGTGCCATCCGCTCGCGATAATGCCGCCGAAGAATGACGCTTCGGCCGCCGCTTTATCGACGTGAAAGACTTGCGGATCGAAGTCGCGCGCGAAGCGCATAATCTCGTCTTCGGTAACAATACGCATTCCGAATTCGCGGCGCTCGCCGATCGGAAAATCTTCGAAATACAGCATCCCGCTACGTCTTCGCCGCGGCGGCGCCAGGCGCCGCATCGATGCCAAGAATCGCAAGGTCGTCGCTCCCGTGACCCCCAGCGATGAGCGAGTCCATGCGCGCGACGATCGCGGGAAGCGCGTACAAAGTGCGACCACCGGTGGCCGCAGTCTCGGTCATGAGACGCGCATCTTTGCGTGCCATCGTGAGCTCGAAACGTGGCGCGAAATCACCGTCGGCCATCATCTTCCCACGAAGTTCGATCGCTGCCGTCGGTTTGAAGTGTTCGAAGAGTTCGACTGTTTCACGAGCGCTCAAACCGGCGCCGCCCGCCGTCGCGAATGCATCGGCGAGACCCGCTGCGATGAAAAATAACATCTCGTTCCCGGCAAGCTTGAGTGCCGCAGCTTTTTCCGCACGCTCTCCGACGTACCAGAGATGGCCCGTCATCTTTTCGAGATCGGCGCGTACGCGATCGTACATCGCCTGCGTTCCCGCGACCATCATCATGCCCGTAGCGTCTCGCGCAGCCGAAGGTCCCATAAACACCGGTGCGTGTACGAAGCCGATGCCGCGTTCGTGCATGCGCGCGAAACGCGCGATCGTCGGATGAGGCGCGACCGTCGTGTGATCGACGACGATCGTCCCCGGCTCGATCCCATCTACGATCGCATCGAGCATCGCATCGACCGATGCATCGTCGTTGAGCATGAAGTGAATCCGTTGCGCGCCACGTAGCGCTTCGCGCGGATCTTCAACTGCGTGTGCTCCGAAGCTCTCGAGCGCCTTCGCTTTCGCGAACGTACGATTCCACGTCGTAACCGATTCGCCACGCTTGCAGAGCGCTTCGACGAAGCCCGAGCCCATAAGTCCTGTGCCATACCACGCGATGTGTGCCATATCGTACGATTTCGCGCATGCAACGCGACGTCCCGGTCGCAGCGCGATTACGTGCGAGGTTGCGATTCGATGAGGACGGGCGTCCGTCGCGGACGCGGAATGCCGGTGACGGTCGGTCGCGGCATCGACACGGACGTCGGCGCGAACGTCGGCACGGTGCCGGGCTCGGGTGGCTGATACGGCATGGGCGAGAACGGAGCGATCGCCTCCGGCACGATGGAGACGAAGAGCGTGTGCGCTCGGGCGTCGTACGCGACGCTCCCGCCGAGCGCGCGAGCGAGCGACGCGAGCGGGATTCTCGCATCGTCGAATGGGACACACGGGGCGATGGAATACGCCCGATCGTCTCCCGGCGACACGCTCTTCTCGCGAGCGAGCCGCACGACGAGTTCGCGCGCGCCACGCGCGATGCGAATTTCGGCTCCCCCTGCGATGCAATCGATGCGCTCGGCGAGATCGCGCACGAATGGGTCGATGGGTACCATCGTCACACCGCGCACGATCGTCGCGGGTCTCGACGCGTCGATTCGGCGACCGTTAAGCACGACGGTAACGATCGCGTCGGCAACGACATCCGCGATCACGCGTGGGTCTCGCGCGTAATGCGCACGTTTGCCGTCTTCAAAGCTGCGGGATATCGCTTCGGTGCCGACGGGTGCGCGTTTTTCGCGCAGGCACTGGCGTTTAACGCCGTCTTCGCCATCTTTCCGATCGTCATCCTCACGGTCGCCGCGCTCGCATCGATCTTCGGCGGCAAGGCGGGCGAGGCCGATACGCGGGCACTCATCGCGAGCCTCGCACCCGGCATCCAAGATGTGCTGTACGAAAATATCAGCCAGATCGTCGCGTTTCGCGGACTCTCCGGCGCGATTGCCGTCGTCGCGCTTTTATGGTCGGGCAAGAATCTCTTCCAAGGCCTCGCCTACGCGCTCAACCGCGCGCTCGGCGTGCCCGATGGCCGCCCGCTCGTCGCCGATATTTTGGTCGCGCTCGTCATGCTTCCCATCATCGGCACCCTCTTCATCGTCGCGACGATCGTGCCGCTCGGTATCACGTTCGTCGTGACCTACGGCGGGTTCCGTCACGCGGAGATCCTCACCCAGGTCGTCGGCTACGCAACGGGCGTCATCTTGATCTTCGTCATTACCGTCGTGCTCTACACGTACTTGCCGAATAGAAAAGTCAAACCGGGTTTCGCGATTCCCGGAGCCATCTTCGTGACCGTCGCCTGGGAGATCGCCCAAGTCGCATTCGCACTCTACACATCACACGTGGATTTTCGCCACGTTTACGGCGCACTTGCCGCGCTCGCGCTCCTTCTCGTCTGGTTCTATTACATGGCTTCGATTTTTCTTTTCGGTGCGCAGCTGAGCGCGCAGTGGGCCGAGCAACATTCGTGAGACTCTTGTTGTGGTTCGCGATTTTCGCATGCGCGCTTCCCTTATTCGGCGCCGGATTCGGGGCACCGGGCGTCGTCGTCTATCCAATTACGAGCATGGGCGGAAACGATCCATCGAGCGGCGCCAACATCGCCCTCCTCATCGCGACGAAGCTCACCGAACTCGGCGGCATCACGGTAAAGCCGTCGACACCGGGCACGCCGCGCGCGCACTATCTCGATGCGGCGCTCGCGCTCGGCGCGGACTACTATGTGACGGGTTTTCTATCACCGGTCGGACTCGACAATTCGCTGATCACGCAAGTCGTTTCGACCCAGAGCGGAAGCGTCGTGTTTAGCGCGACGACCAGCGTCCATACCTACGCCGACGCAATCGCGCAAGCCGACGTCATTCGCATGGCAATCCTCCGCCACGCCGACCGCGGACTTGCGGCTTTCGACGCACCGCCGATCGCGCCGAGCACGTCGCCGCCTCCGCTTGCAAAGAACGGTAACGTGAACCTAACGAAGGCTCTGCGCAAACGAGCAAAACCTGCCTCGACGGCCATCACGCCCGCGCTCGCGCCAACCGAAGCGCCCATGTCGGCATCGGCCGCAAACGCGACAACGGGCCCGACATCGGCGACCGCGACGCGCGTGCAGACCTTACTTTTTGCTGCGAGCGGCCCGCTCGACGAGCCGAGGCGGCGCCTCGCAACGGCGGCGCTCGAACGCGCACTGGGTCGCCTTGGCGTCGCGACCACAACGCTCGGCATCGCGCAGGAAGGCTACGAAGGCCGCGCGCGTGAGCTCTGCCGGGCACGACCCGGAACGACGTTGCTTTTGGGATCGCGGCTCGAGCTTGAAATCGCGCGCGCGCGTGCGCTCCGGACGAAACTCGATATCATCGCGTACGATTGCGCGAGCCACATCGTCGGTCGCGCCCACGGGACCGGCTATGCGACGCGCGCCGAAGGTCTCGCGATCGCTATCGATCGAGCTGCCTCCGCCGCGAGCGCGCTCGTCGTCAAAAGACTTTTGCCCTAGACGCCGTCGCGTCGCGCGAGCGATCAGCCATCGAGTAAGCCTTCGGGTAACTCAGTCGCAATCGTTCGCTCGGTACGATCGATGTGTTTAATAAAGGCCTTTACCATTGGTACGAGCGCACGTTGGGTCCCCACCACCAGACAATCCTGTGCGGGAAAATGCTGCACTGCAACCACGATTCCGATCTCGAGCCCCGTCGCATCGACGAGCCGCATCCCGACGAGTTCGGCGTCGAGAAACTCTCCGGGGGCGAGTTTGATCTCACCCGCTACGCCGAAGAGTTCTCCCCCTACGATCTCGCGCGCGCTCTCGGGTGTGATGATCCCTTCGAATGCCAGCAAAAGCCGCTCGTGATGGCGCCGCACGCTCGCGCAGCGCAATTCACGAGCGCCGGGACCCGAGCCCATCGCGACGACCTTGCCGGCCGCGAATGCGTGCTCACCAAGCGCCGTCGGCAAAAATTTTATCTCGCCGCGAACGCCAAAGACGCCCGTGAGTTTGCCGAGGGAAACGCGCCTGGCTGTGTTCACGATCGTCGACGGACCTGCGGATTTGGGAGCTGCTGCGCTAGGATGGTTCCGCAGCGTCGTCGTGCGCTGCCGTATGCGGAGGCGCGATCGGCGCATCGAGTTCGTCGTCGTCTTCTTCATCGCCATCGACGATGTCGACCGTGACGCGACCCTCGGCTCCGGCACGTACGATCGTGCGCAGGGCCTGGGCGACACGACCGCCGCGGCCGATGACTTTGCCGAGGTCGTCGGGATCGACCTCGAGTTCGAGCACGGCTCCGCGCTGATCGGGATGTAGCTCGACGTAGACCGCATCGGGCTTGCTCACGAGTTTCTTCGCCAGAAACGTGAGCAACTCAACCGCGCGTGGATGCGCGATTTCGTCGGGCAACGGATCGCGTTTGACGGGCTCGCGACGCCGGAACGGGCGATGATCCGCACCGGGTGCACCCGGAATCGGCGGTGTCAGGGGGCCGTTGCCACCTTCGCGACCACCGCGTCGGCGTATCGGGCGCTCGTCTTCGGGCTCGATCTCATCGATGATCGTCTCGCCCGTCGAAATCGTGCGCGCGCCGAGCGTGGACGTGCGTTCTTCGTCTTCGGCAACTTCGTCGCCGAAAAGGCCGAACTCGTCGTCGAAGGCGCTCATCGTTTAGCTCGCGCTCTTATCGGATTTCGGCTTGCGTTTGACCTCGGAGATCGGGCCGCGTTCGACGAGACCTTTGGCCGCGAGGAGACGTCGCACGGGATCCGAGGGTTGAGCGCCCTTGGCCAGCCACGTTTTGACTTTCTCTTCGTCGATGACGATCGTCTTGGGTTCCGTACGCGGATTGTAGTGGCCGAGGATCTCGATGAAGCGACCATCGCGCGGCGCGCGGGCATCGGTAACGACGAAGCGATACGTCGGCTGTTTCTTCGCGCCCATGCGGCGCAGGCGGATTTTGACCATGGTATTCTGTCGTGCTCTCTTTGAGGCTGCGGGTGTGCCCCAAGCGGAAGCGCTCGGGGAAATCTGAACGGCGTTAACGGCCGCCGAGGCCGGGAATGCTCGGCATTTTCGGACGTTTACCGCCGCCGAGCTGTTTCATCATCGCTTTGGACTGCTCGAAGTTCTTCACCAGCTTGTTCACGTCGGAGACGTGCGTTCCGCTTCCGAGGGCAATACGGCGGCGTCGGGACGCATTGAGAATATCGGGACGGCGACGCTCCAGGCGCGACATCGAGCAGATGATCGCTTCCACGCGACCGATATCTTTCTCGTCGATTTCAAAGTCTTTAGGCAACGCTTTCGACATGCCCGGGATCATTTTGAGAATGTCCGTCATCGAGCCCATCTTACGCACGGTGCGCAGTTGGTTGAGAAAATCGTCGAGCGTAAATTCGTTCTTGCGAAATTTTGCTTCGAGGTCTTTCGCCTGCTCGACACTATAGAGATTCTGCGTTTTCTCGATGAGCGTGAGCACGTCGCCCATACCGAGGATCCGTGATGCCAGGCGATCGGGATAGAACGGCTCCATCGCCGAGAGTTTTTCCCCGACGCCAACAAATTTGATCGGTGCGCCGGTGATTTTATAGATCGATAGCGCTGCGCCGCCGCGCGCGTCACCATCCATCTTCGTGAGGATGATGCCCGTGATGCCGAGGCGTTCGTTGAAAACTTTTGCGACGGCGGTCGCCTCTTGGCCGGTCATCGCATCGGCGACGAAGAGAATCTCGGTCGGTTTGACCGCGGCCTTAATCTTCTCGAGTTCGCCCATGAGCGTATCGTCGATCTGCAGACGACCCGCGGTATCGACGATGACCGTCGGAATGCCGAGCCGCTTCGCCTCGGCGACGCCGTTCCGCGCGATGGCGACGGGATCGTTCGATTCTTCGGCATAGACGGGCAGATCGATTTGCTTGCCCAGCGTCTGCAACTGCGCGATCGCGGCCGGACGATAGACGTCGGCTGCGACGAGCAAGGTGCGGCGACCCTGCTCTTTGAGACGCAGCGCGAGCTTGCCTGAGTGCGTCGTTTTTCCCGAGCCTTGCAGACCGACCATCATGTAAACGGTTGGCGGCGCGTCGGCGAATTGCAATCGCGCTTGCGCGCCGCCCATGAGCGTCACGAGTTCGTCGTGCACGATCTTGATGACCGATTGTCCCGGCGTCAGCGACGCGAGCACCTCGGCACCGACGGCCCGCTCTTTGATCGCAGCGACGAATTCCTTCGCGACGGACAAATTGACGTCGGCCTCGAGGAGCGCGATGCGAACTTCGCGCGCCACATCGTTGACGTCGGATTCCGTGAGCGTGCCGCGACTTCCAAGACGTTGGAAGATCGCGCCGAGACGTTCGCCGAGTGCTTCGAGCAAGTTTAGGCCTTCGGCGGAGTCGCGTCGATCTTGGACACGGCGTCGCCGACGGTCTTAATCTTTTCCGCTTCTTCGTCGGGAATATCGATATTGAACTCGGTTTCGAACGCCATGACGAGCTCGACGAGATCGAGCGAGTCCGCGCCGAGGTCGTCGGTGATCGATGCTTCCACCGTCACTTCGGCTTCGTCGACGCCGAGCTGTTCTGAAATGATTTTCTTGACCTTATCGAAGGTCGTACCGGTTGCTTCCGCCATGGATCTCCCTTGTGGTGCGCGCCGCTTTTGGCGCGCCGTTACATCAAAAAGCCGCCGTCGACAACGATCGTTTGACCAGTTACGTATCGGGCGGCATCCGAGCATAAAAAAGTGACGACCCCGCTCACGTCTTCGGGGCTTCCCGCTCGCCCGAGCGGGATCGTGGCCAAGTAGTGAGCGCGTGCCTGCTCCGGCATCGATTCGGTCATTGCCGTTTCGATCAGACCCGGCGCGACGGCGTTGACTCTTACGTTCCGCGAGCCCAACTCCTTCGCTACCGACTTCGCGAGCCCGAGCAGGCCTGCTTTCGAAGCCGCATACGCGGCTTGCCCCGCGTTGCCCGCGACGCCGACGATGCTCGAGACGAGGACGATCGACCCGATACGCTGCTTCATCATGGGCTTCGCGACGGCGGTGCAGAGAAAGAATGCCGATTTCAGATTGACGTCGAGCATCCGATCGATATCCGCAGGCTTCGCGCGCATGATGAGGCCGTCGACCGCCTGTCCCGCATTCGCGACAGCGATATCGACGCGACCGAATTCATGCTGCGTCTTTGCAACGAATGCATCGACCGCTGTGGGGTCCGCGACGTCGGAAACGATCGTAAGAATGCGTGCCCCATCGCGTGCGGCTCGCGCTTGCGTCGCCGTTTCTTCGAGTGCTGCGAGATCGCGGCCGACGATCGCGACGTCGGCACCGTGGCGCGCGAGATCCACGGCGATCGCGCGACCGATACCGCGACTCGCGCCCGTCACGAGCGCGGCACGACCGGCGAGATGGCCGCTCACGCAATGCTCCCGGCGGTCACGAGTGCCTGCAATTTTTCCACGCCACGATCGTCGCCCACGTGGATTGTTTTGGGTGCGCCGTCGAGCCTTTTTAGGAGCGGCGCGAGAACGGCCGACCCGCCGAACTCGACGATGAGATCGAGACCCTCGGCAACGAGACGCTCGGCCGTGGCATGCCACAATACTTCATCGGTAATCGAACGCACGAGGTTCGTGCGAATCGTTGCCACATCGTGATAGGGGAGCGCGTCGACGTTGGAGATGACGGCGAACGTCGGCAACGCGATCGTCGCTGCGGCGACGAAGGGCGCGAAACGTTCGCGAGCGGGGATCATCAGTTCGCTGTGCCACGCGCCCGAGACGTTGAGCGGCACGACGCGTTTTGCGCCGAATTCCAGCGCGATCTCTCCCGCGGCGGCAACGGCGTTACGATCGCCGCTGATAACGATCTGCCCAGGTGCGTTGAAATTCGCGAGCACGACGCGTCCGGCGGAACGTGCCCGCGCGACCGCGTCGCGAAGTTTTTCCGGCTCGAGACCGAGAACCGCGGCCATCGCTCCAGGTGCGCGTTCGGCCGCATCCTGCATCGCGAGGCCGCGTTCGGCCACGAGCGCGAGTGCGTCTTCGAACGTGAGCGAACCCGCGAGCGTGAGACTGCAAAATTCGCCGAAGGAATGGCCCGCGCTCGCGATGACACCGAAGGAAGCCCCGAGCGCGCTCGCGAGCGCATAGTTGACGACGTAGATTGCGGGTTGGCTGAACTGGGTCTCGCGGAGCTTCTCTTCGGGACCGTTCCGAACGAGCTCGAGGAGATCGTAGCCCAGCACCGCGCGCGAACGGCGAAAGAGATCGGCTGCCACGGGATATCGTTCCGCGATCGCTCCACCCATACCGACCGCTTGCGATCCCTGTCCGGGAAAGACGACGCCGACGCGCATCACGCGCTCCACCGCCACGCGATCGAGCCCCATGAAAGACCGCCGCCAAAACCGGTAAAGAGAATCAGATCGCCCGGCTTCATGGCATCTTTTTCGATCATCTCCGAGAGCGCGATCGGAATCGTCGCCGACGACGTATTGCCGTATTTTTCGATGTTGATGACGACTTTCTCACGATCGACCTCGAGCCGCTTCGCCGCAGCTTCGATGATCCGCAGATTCGCCTGATGCGGGATCACCCACGAGATATCGTCCGTGGTCAGACCCGCAGTCGCGATCACGTTCTTCGATGTTTCGACCATCTTGTTCACCGCATATTTAAAAATCTCGCGGCCGCTCATGAACATCTTATTTTTGTGCGCATCCATGAGTTCGGGCGTGATCGGATGACGCGAGCCGCCCGCTTCGACACAGAGCATATCGGGATTGCTACCGTCGGAACCGAGTTCGCAGGCGAGAAATGAATCCGATGCCAGCTCGGTCCGCTCCACGATCACCGCGCCCGCACCGTCGCCGAAGAGAATTGCGGTTCCGCGATCGGTCATATTCGTAATGCCGGAAAGCTTCTCGGCTCCGATGACCATCACGCGCGAGAAGAGGCCTGCGCGAATAAAACATGCGGCCGTCGAGAGGGCGTAAATGAACCCGCTACACGCAATCTCGAGATCGAAAGCCGGTTTTCCAACGGCATCGAGATTGGCTGCGACGATACAGGCCGTGGCGGGAAACTGATAGTCCGGGGTGACGGTCGCGACGATAAAGCAGTCGACGTCGCGGCCCTTGAGCCCCGCGCGTTGGAGCGCGTGGTTCGCGGCGATCGTCGCGAGATCGCTCGCGGCTTGATGTGGCTCGGCGTAGCGACGTTCGCGCATGCCCGTTCGCGAGACGATCCACTCATCCGAAGTCTCGAACATCTTTTCAAAATCGGCATTGCGCATCACGCGATCGGGGACGTAATGTCCGACCCCGGTGATCCGGGCACCGAAAGGCCCCGGGACCACCCTACTGGCGGTTATGGCCCGCGTGCTCGTCCTTTATCGCGACGACCTGGCGGCCATCATAAAATCCGCAGTTCATGCAGACGAAGTGCGGACGCTTTGCCTTATGGCACTGCGAGCACTCGACGACGGTAACCGGGGAGAGCTTCCAATTCGCAGCACGGCGGCTGCGCGTTTTGGATCGCGGGGTTTTCCATTTCGGATTTGCCATGAGGTGGTTTTACTCCGGGGGCGTGCAGCGGCAGATCGGGTCGGCTTTGAATCCACATTTCGTGCAGAGTCCGGTGCAATCTTCATGGCACAGGAGCACGATCGGTAGTGCTGAGTCGACGAGTTGCCGTACGAGGTCCTGTAGATCGAGTTCGTCGCCCGCGAGGACGTTGCTCTCGCCGAGTGGGTCATCGTTCTCGCTCGGCGGGTCGAATCGTTCTTCGACGTCCACGGTGAGCGGGAAACGGACGTCGTCGAGGCAGCGGGCACAGGTACCCTCCGCCACGCCGGATATGGTTCCGTGGAGATCGAGCCCGGGACCCGCGCGCCGGATGCGGAGCGAGACGTCGAGCGGAGCATCGAAGCGATAACCGGCGAACTCGTCGAGTTCGATCGCTTCGAGGACCTGGAGTTCGCGACCGGTCTGAAGGACGCCGCCGATGCCGACGTTCGTACGAGGATCCTTCATGTTGGGCGCGATTCCGTATTCTTGGGATTGCTGAACGCCGCACGATGACGCGCCGAAACGAGACACGTGAGGACAACCAACCAATAGTACGGGGTGGGTCAACCCTTGTCAACGCGAGCCGCCGTCGCGACTCCTCTGCTGCATCGTCGTCGACCGGAGGAGGTCCCATTGAACGTTTCATTCGGCTCGCAGATCGAAGCGGCCGCGGCCGCACATCATCTCGACCCAAAGCTCCTCGCAGCAGTCGCCGCTCAAGAGACCGGCGGCCCCGGCACAAACTCGGGCCGAAACATCGTGGGCGATGCTGGCCACGGCCACGGAGTTTTCCAGATCGATGACCGATCCTGGGGCTTCGCGCGGACAGCCGCCGCGATGAATCCGGCCAAGAACGCCATGATGGCGGCGACGATCCTGGAGGAAAATCTTCACCGATACGGAGGCGATCTGCGCGCGGCGCTCTCCGCGTACAACAGTGGTTCGCCTACGGCAGCGGGCACGAAAACGACATGGGGTGACGGCCGCGTTCTCAACTACGCAGACTCCGTCTTGCGACACTACGGTGCGATCGCTCGCAGCGCGCCCCCCGTCACGCGGGCGGGGGCGTTCGACCGGGGGCCTTCTCTCGTCGAGCACGTCCTCGCGTCACTCCACGCGATCCAGACATCGCGCGGGCTCAGCGCAGCGATGCCAAGCGCTTTTGCAGATGATCTGAGAGCGGACTCGGGTGCGATTCGGATGCCTGCCGCCCAGCCCACGCCGCTGAAAACGTGGGCCCAGGTCTCGGCAGCGGGAGCGAAAGAGGGTGAATCTGCCGATCGCATCATGGCCGAGCTCATCGACACAAGCGTCGTCGCAGACGGCGACGACGACTCCTAGTCACCGCAAGCGTCCTGCGTGATTACCATAGCGACTTCTCTCACCTTCAGCTCACACGGATAAGGAAAACGCGAAAATGGGACTCTTCGGCTCGATCATGAACGGCGTCACCGGCGCAGCAACTGGATTCCTCATGGGCGGACCTGTCGGCGCTGCCGCCGCCGGTTTGAACGGTATCGTCAACGGTGGCGGTGCGCCGGGCGGCGGGATCGGGAATATCGCACCAGGGACGGATCCGACGCTCGGCATCTCGCAACTCGCAAATCGTGCATACGAAGGCAACAATCTGTTGATGCAAATCGAGCAGCTGCGCCATCAGAGCGTCCTCCAGGCGCAATCGCAGCAATTCAACGATGTCCAAGACGAAAAATCGGAACAGATGCGAGAGATGAATACGCTTCGGACGGTCGCGATGAAACAGCGCGAAGCCGACGACAAAATCGTTAAGGAATTCATCAAAACGGCCGGCGGCGAATGATCGCGGTCGCCGCCTCGCGCGGCGCCATGGTCGGCGATTTGGTGGCGCTTCACGCGTCTCCGAATCCCACCACGGGTTCCGCCTCGGATTCCATCGCGCTACCCCTCGACGATACCGCCGAGACGAACGATGAAGTGACGGAGCTCGCGCAGACGTTTGCCAAACGCGCGCAAATCATGCTCCTTCGGACACAATCGATCCAGCAAGACTTACAAGTACGGATCGATCGCATGAAAGCCGATTTTAACGCAGCTCAGGAAGAGCGATCGGAACAACTCCGGGAAATGAACGCTTTGCGCGAAATGGCCGTCGAGCAAAGTAAGAAGGACGATGAAATCCTGAAAAAATACATCGGAATGATCTAAAAACTGCGCTCGCACTTGGAATATGCATTGAAGACTCGGACGCTTTCCACGCTTCTCCTCACGGTCGCCGTCGCGCTAGTAACGTTCGCACGGCCTGCCTTGGCTGGCGAGTGTTTCGGAATGATAAATTATGAGTACAGCGGCGGCGAGTGCGTCGATAAAGATGGCGATTCGAGCAAGGCCATGTCTGGTATGTGGGACGACTCGTATCGTCAGCAACAAGGGATGATCGATCGCAGCAAGGCGATATTCTCCGGCCGTGCGGCCGGTCCGACGGGCACGTATCAACGGCGAGCGCGTGTCCCAACGCCAGCAGAGCAGCGCGCCCTCGCGACGACGCTGCTGACCCACATGATGACTCCATCGGACGTCGTCGAGCGCATCGCCGCTGCGCTTCCCGCGAAATCGGTTCGTGATCGGCGCATCGCCGGAAAGTTCTTACGTGAAGCCGTCACCGATTTTGCGATCTTCGGGCCTCGAGCGGGATACGGACGGTTCAACGTCGCGGGAGCTCGCGAATTCTTTTTGACTTCCGCATATTTCGTCTTCGACGGCGATCATGCCGCCGATCGTCTATCGTTGGCGGTGCTCAACAGCGTCGTTACCTCCTCGATGATCATGGCTGGGCGCGTTCCGCAAATGAGCGACATGGACAAACGTCGACTCTACGACGCGTACATCATCTACGGCATCGGCTTGCTTTCCGAATATCACGAGAATCTGCGAAAACACGATCCTCGCGCACTCGCATCGACGCGTGCCTCGGCTCGTCGACTGATCGCAGGCGATATCGGCGTCGATCCCGCGAAAGTACGGATCGATAAACTACCGTGCGTACAAATGCCGATTCCCGTTCTGTCCTGTGACCAAATCGTTCAGTACTACCGCAGCGGCGGCATGAAGAATTAACACGTCCATGATGCGGTACAAGGGGCTGACGGTGAGAAGGCGGAACTGACGACGGCCCTATGTGCACGGGCCATTAGCTCAGTTGGTTAGAGCGCATGCTTGATAAGCATGAGGTCCCTGGTTCGAACCCAGGATGGCCCACCAAGGGTCTCAGCGCAAAAAGAGCTCGTCTCCACGTTGTTTTTTTTTATTTTTTCTGGGCGAACGTCGTCCGCTAACCTTGACGGAGCGCTGTGCGTGCGTCGAGACGCACGGAGCGATCGCGCGATCGTGCAGCAAGCAATAATTCGCGCTTCGCGAAGCGCTTGGCGCCCGTATGCATGTAGGCGACACCGAGCCAATACCGCGCCCGTCCGGAACGCGGCCGGTCACTCACAGCCGTACGAAAACGGGCGACGGCCGTCGACCACTGATGCAACTTGGAGTAGCTGATGCCAGCGTCGAGGGCCACCGTCCCATCGCGCAGACCCCTTCTCATAACGCGATCGAAATCCGATGCTGCGACAGCGTAATGATGTCGATGAAAGCGTGCGATACCAAGGGCATATCGTGCGTTACTCCACGCTGGTCGACGGGAAGCCACGTACCGTAGGTCGGCCTCCGCAGCACGCCAATGATGCAGCGCTTCGTGGGATCGACCACGGTCGTAACGTGCGGCAACATCGTTCGGTCGGAGCGCGACGACGCGATCGAACGTTTGCTTCGGCAACGCTTGCGCGCGCAGCAGCAGATCGGCCGCCTTCGTCTTGGGTGCTGCGAGAGGACCGCTCACGGGGTGGGGTTCTCCGTATGTTAACCCTCAGCCGCTCTTTGGCGCACGAAACTAACCAGGAAATCGAGGGCCACCTGGTTCTGGCCCCCTTCCGGGATGATGACGTCGGCAAAGCGCTTCGAGGGCTCGACGAATGCCAGGTGCATGGGCCGAACGCTCTCGTAATACTGCTTTCGGACCTGCGCGAACGTGCGGCCCCGGTGCTCGAGATCCCGCCGAATACGGCGCATCAGCCGGATGTCCGAGTCGGTAT
>ENA-OFCD01000185-OFCD01000185.1-metagenomes-genome-assembly--contig:-NODE-185-length-40774-cov-5.255532_pt1 | contig 40774 bp, 41 predicted proteins | sample MGYA00153392_OFCD01 | MGnify analysis MGYA00153392 | reverse complement strand
TCTGTAGCTCGGGCGTCCGCTCCTACGCGAGATGATGGAAGAATCGTACGCGATCGCACGACGTCTGGGCGTCCACCTCGATATTTCTATCGATAAGCGCATCGATGGAGCGCGCCGTGTCGGCGCCCATAAAACATCGACGCTGCAAGATATCGAAGCGGGCCGGGCGCTCGAAATCGACTGTATCGTCGGTGCGGTTGTCGAGATCGGCGATCTGTTAGATTTGCCGGTAGCCGCCACTCGCCATGTCTACGCGTTGACGAAATTGCTCGACGCGACGACGCAGCGCGCTGCGGGCGACCGTTTGCGCGCGCGTGAGCTCGTCGTGGGTGCGTGATGGAAGGCTTACGGTGGGTGCGTTTCGCACGGGCGGGCGAGAACGGCTTCGGAAGGCTCGAGGGCGAGATGATCGTCGCTTTCTCCGGCGACATGTTCGATGGCTCTGCTCGGCCCACGGGCGATACGTTCGCGGCGGCCGACGTGCGGCTATTGACGCCGTGCGTTCCAACCAAAATGATCGGTCTGTGGAACAACTTCGGCGCGCTCGCGGCGAAACTCGGACTCGCCCGTCCAACGCATCCGCTCTATTTTTTCAAAGCTCCGAGTTCGTTTCTCTCGACCGGCGAATCCATTCACGCACCGGCATCATACGTGGGCCGTATCGCCTTCGAGGGTGAGCTCGGCATCGTCATCGGAAAACGCTGCTCGAATGCGGACGCAGCTGAATCGGCCGCTGCGATCTTCGGATATACGTGTGTCAACGATGTGACGGCGATCGATCTCCTCGAGGCCGATCCGTCATTCGCGCAGTGGTCGCGCGCCAAGAGTTTCGACGGATTCGGCGTCTTCGGACCGGCGATTGCGACCGGCATCGAAGTCGAATCGCTCGTCATTCGTACCTTTTTGGACGGTACGGAACGTCAGTGCATGCCGGTGACCGACATGACGATCCAACCAGTCGATATCGTTCGCCTCATTTCCGCCGACATGACGCTCGTGCCAGGCGACATCATCGCATGCGGGACGTCGGTGGGAGTCGGAAAGATGAAGCCCGGCAGCACGATCGAGGTGTGCATCGAGGAAATCGGTACGCTTCGCAACATTTTCCTCGGCGCGGATACGCGCGCCGCGGGGAACGCCGCTCTGACGATCGCGGGACAAAGCGCGTGAACGGCGGCCCGCTGCGCATCGCACCGCTCGAAACGGATTTTAGCTTCCGCCTCAAGGCCTACGAAGCGCTTCGAGATGCGATCGCGAACATGCACATTTACGACTCGAACGACGAAATTCGTCTCGACGAGCGCCATCTCGCACAGGAACTTGGCGTGAGCCGCACGCCGATCCGAGAGGCGCTGCTGCGTCTCGAAAACGATGGGATCGTCAAGAATATTCCGCGTCGCGGTGTCTTCGTGGTGCGCAAAACAAAAGCCGAAATCATCGATGTCATTACCGTGTGGGCGGCGCTCGAGAGCTTTGCCGCACGACTGGTGGTGGAGCGCGCGAGCGATGCGGCGATCGCGTCGTTGCGCGAGATCTTCGCGACGTTTTCTGGTGGCGACGGCGTCGAGACACATATCGACGAGTATTCCGACTCGAACCTCGCTTTTCACCAGCGCATCCTCGAGCTCTCGCAGTGCGCAACGCTGTTTGAAACAGCGAAGACGCTCTTCGTTCACATGCGCGCCATTCGGCACCGAACGATCACCGAAGATCGCCGCTTCGAGCGCTCCATCATGCATCACATGGAAATCATCGAGGCACTCGAAGCTCGGGACGCCGATCTCGCCGAGCGGCTCGTGCGCGAGCACGCACTCGATCTCGCAAAACACGTCGATCAAAACGCGGTCTATCTTAAATAGCTAGATGGAGAACGCCATTAGTGCGTTTAATTTCGTGTTTTTGCCGATGAAAAAAAGTTCCCGGAACTCCTTTACTTTGGTGGAGGGCTAGAGTATCGTCGTCAACATTCAACACGTGTCTGGTATGCCAAATACAGAATGACGCGTCTGAAGCGACCTTGACACGAGCGGGGACGACTTTGAAACTTCTGGAATACCAGGGAAAAGAGCTGTTCCGTCGCGCCGGCATTGCGGTGCCGCCCGGAACGTATGTGACGACCGCGGACGCCGTCGCGGATTTTGTCCGTCAGAATCCGGGTTCGTGGGTCCTCAAAAGCCAAGTCCTCGCCGGCGGTCGCGGCAAGGCCGGGGAACGCGTCACGTCGCTGCTGGTCGAACGTAAGCTCTCGATCGCGCCGCCAAACGGCCCGTCGTCATCGTGTCCGCCGAAGGCGGCATGGACGTTGAAGAGGTCGCGAAGCACCGACCGCACGCGATCGCCAAAGCGTGGATCGATACCAACGTTGGCTTCTCACCGTTCGTCGCGCGACAGCTCGCGTTTCGCGCGAATCTGCCGGCCGGTTTTCATAAGAGTTTCGCATCGATCGTCTCCGCGCTGTACGGCGTGTTTATGACCTACGGCGCGACGCTGGTCGAGATCAATCCGCTCGTGTTGACGGTCGACGGGGACGTCTACGCATCCGATGCGAAAATCGAACGGGACGATAGTGGCCTCGCACGCCACCCCGAACTCGCATCTTGGAACACGGAAACGGCTGCCGACGAAGATCAGCGCGCAGCGCTCGCCATTGGTCTGGGCAGTTCGAATTATGCGCGTCTCGGCGGCTCGATCGGCGTCATCGCAAATGGCGCGGGACTCGGTATGCGCACGATGGACGCGATCAAGATCGCGGGCGGCGAAGCTGCAAACTTTCTGGACATCGGCGGCGGTGCGAAGGCAGATCTGGTGAAAAAAAGCTATCATCTTGTCGTTTCCGATCCGCGCGTGAAAGCGATGTTCATCAATATTTTTGGCGGCATAACGCGCGGCGATCAGGTCGCACAAGGCATGAATCCGGTCGAGACCGTAGACGAAGGCGCGCAGCGCGCCGTCGCTTTCGCGGGAGCGTAGCGACGATGGCGATCTTGATCGATGCTATGTCCCGCGTCGTCGTCCAGGGCATCACCGGACGCGAAGGACTCTTTCACACGCAGCGGATGCGCGCGTACGGCACCAACGTCGTGGCCGGGGTCACGCCCGGGAAACGCGGCGCGCTCGTCGCGGACGGCGTTCCCGCCTTCGATACCGTGCGCGATGCCGTCGCTGCGACGGGCGCGACGCACACCGCGATCTTCGTGCCGCCATACGCGGCGGCCGACGCGTTGCTCGAAGCGCACGACGCCGGAATATCATCGGACCGAATTGTCCCGGCATCGTGACACCGGGTGAGGCGCTGGTCGGCATCATGCCCGGCCACATTTTCAAGCCCGGAGGGATCGGCGTGATCTCGCGTTCCGGCACGCTCACGTACGAGATCGTCGACGCGCTCACCAAAGCGGGTTTGGGTCAATCGACGTGCGTCGGCATCGGTGGCGATCCCATTACCGGCACCACGTTCGTCGATTGTCTGCGCCTCTTCGCAGAGGACGAGCAAACCGCGGCCGTCGTGGTGTGCGGTGAGATCGGCGGCACGGATGAAGAAAACGCCGCGGCTTTCATCGACGCGTCGTCGGGCGCTCCGCGCCCGCCGGCAAGCGTCTCGGCCATGCGGGTGCGATCATCTCGGGATCGGCCGGCACGCCGCAAAGTAAACTCGCGGCTTTTGCCGCCAGCGGCGTGCCGGTCGCGGATCGCCCGAGCGAAATTCCAACCCTGATCGCGCGCGCGCTCGATCGCGTCGCCGTCGCACTTTAATTCTCCGAGCTCAGACGTACGTACCTAAGGAGTTCTCATGGCGATTATCGCCCCAACCCCGCATCCGCTTCCCCCGATCGATGGCATCGCGCCGGAGAAAATTAGTGGTGGTCATCTCGTTGCAAAGGCGCTAAAAAATGAAGGCGTCGACACGATCTTCACGTTGTGCGGTGGCCACATCATCGACATTTATGACGGCTGCATCGACGAAGGCATCCGTATCGTCGACACGCGGCACGAGCAGGTTGCGGCGCACGCGGCCGACGGCTACGCGCGCATGACCGGCGGCCTCGGTTGCGCCGTCGTCACGGCGGGCCCGGGTACGACCAATGCCGTGACCGGCGTTGCGAATGCGTTTCGTGCGGAGAGTCCGATGTTGCTCATCGGCGGCCAGACCGCGGGCGCGCAACACCACATGCTCGGTTTGCAGAATCTGCCGCACGTCGACATCATGAAAGGCATTACGAAGTTCGCTTCGAGCGTGCCGACCACGGCGCGCTGCGCGGATTTTATCGCGATGGCGGCGCGCGAATCGTTCAATGGAAATTTCGGCCCGTCGTTTCTCGAAATTCCGCGCGACGTGCTCGACGATAAGGTCGATGTCTCGAAAGCCGTCATTCCGACGCCGGGACGTTATCGCGCGTCGACCAAGAGTGTGGGCGACCCGAACGATATCGAGACGCTCGCCGACATGATCGTGCGCGCGAAGAAACCGGTCATCATGCTCGGCCAGCAAGTGTGGACCTGTCGGGCGTCCGCGATCGCGAAAAATTTCGTGGAGAAGCTCAACATCCCGACGTATATGAACGGTGCCGCTCGCGGTACGCTCGGCCCGGATCATCCGCTCGCCTTCCAACTCACGCGTCGCGACGCGTTCAAAGATTCCGACCTCACGATCGTCGTTGGAACACCCTTCGACTTCCGCCTCGGGTACGGCAAGAGCCTCAAGGCGCCGATCGTCGTGCAGATCGACATGGGCTACGCAAACGTCGGCCGCAACCGCGACATCCAACTGGGTCTCGTCGGCGACGTCGGCACGATCCTTAGCGCCGTGTTGCAAGCCACGAGCGGGCGCACCGTCGGCACGGGTGCCCGCGCGCGCGATCCGTGGCTTGCGGAGTTGCGTGCGAAAGAAACCGCGGCCGTGGACTCCCGCATGCCGAAGCTCCTCAACGACTCGGCTCTCATCCACCCGTATCGCCTGGCCCACGAGATCGATCGGTTCTTAACCGATAATTCGATCTTTATTGGAGACGGCGGCGATGTCGTCACCTTCGCGGGCAACGTCGTGCGCCCGAAGGGACCAGGCCTGTGGATGGATCCGGGTCCCCTCGGAACGCTCGGCGTCGGAACGGGTTTCGCGCTCGCAGCCAAGATCGTGCATCCCGAGCGCGAGGTCGTCACGCTCTTCGGTGATGGATCGTTCGCGATGACCGCTTTCGACATGCAGACGTCGATCCGCGAGAAGGCACCCTACATCGCGATCGTCGGCAACAATTCATACATGAATCAAATCCGCTTCGGACAGGTCGCGAAGTATGGCAAAGAGCGCGGCAACGTCGGCAATTATCTCGGTGACGTCAACTTCGAGAAATTCGCCGACATGCTCGGCGTCTACGGCGAGGCCGTGCGCGATCCCGCGCAGATCGCGCCCGCCCTACAGCGCGCGCGCGAATCGGGAACCTGTGCAGTCATCAACGTCTGGCTCGATCCCGATGCGTACGCGCCCGGTACCGAAAATCAAACGATGTACAAATAGCGAATAATCAGACGATGACTGAGAAGCAAAACGAAAAATCCGTCCGGCCCGCCCTCGACGGCGTGCGTATTCTGGACATGACGCACGTCCAGGCCGGCCCATCGTGTACGCAGATCCTTGGGTGGCTCGGTGCGGACGTCATCAAGGTCGAACTGCCCGGCCGCGGCGACATCACGCGCGGACAGTTGGGCGACAAACCCGACGTCGATAGTTTGTATTTCACGATGCTCAACTGCAATAAACGCAGCATCACGCTCAACACGAAGTCCGAAGACGGCAAAGAAATTTTCCGCAAACTGATCCGTCACTGCGACGTTCTCGTGGAGAATTTCGGGCCGGGCGCGCTCGATCGTCAGGGCTTCACGTGGGAAGCGATCCACGAACTCAATCCGAAGATCATCTACGCGTCGATTAAAGGCTTCGGCCCGGGCGCGTACGTCGATTTCAAAGCGTACGAAACCGTCGCTCAAGCGATGGGTGGTGCGATGAGCACGACGGGTTGGGAAGACGGCCCGCCGACGAGCACGGGTGCGCAGATCGGCGATTCGGGCAGCGGCATCCACATGGTCGCAGCGATCCTCGCCGCACTCTTGCAACGCACGCACACCGGCCGCGGTCAGCGCGTCGAGGTCGCGATGCAAGATTCAGTCCTGAACCTTTGCCGCGTGAAATTTCGCGACCAGCAGCGTCTGGCCGCGGGACCGCTCACGGAGTATCCCAACAAGACCTTCGGTTCGTACGTGCCGCGCTCGGGCAACGCGTCGGGCGGCGGGCAACCGGGTGCTGCGGTTAAGACGAAGGGCGGCGGCGCGAACGATTACGTGTACGTCATCATCCAGCCTCAGGTGTGGGCGGGCCTCGCGAAAACCATCGGTCGCGAAGAACTCGTCACCGATCCCGGCTACGCGACGCCCGAAGCACGAATCAAACATCTCGACGAGGTCTTCGCAACCGTCGAAGCATGGACGATCAAACACACGAAATTCGAAGTCCTCGAAAAGCTCAACGCGATCGACGTCCCGTGCGGCCCGATCTTGAGCACCGAAGATCTCCTCGACGATCCGTCGCTCAACGCGAGCGGCATGATTTCGACGGTCGTCCATCCCGAGCGCGGCGAGTTCAAGACCGTCGGCTGCCCGCTCGTGCTCTCCGACACGCCCGTCACCATCGTTGCCTCGCCGTTGCTCGGCGAGCATTCTGCAGAGATCCTGCGCGAGATCGGCCACGTAGGCCCGAGCGTCGCGGAACTCCAAGCCGCCGGCGTTTTGTAGGAGCATATCATGTTACTCGAACGAACCATCAGAGATCAGGCCACCGTTCGCAGCGTACTCGAGGACGTGCGGCGCGACAAGCGTCAGGCGCTCTCCGCACCCGAAGCGAAAATTGTCGCCGACGCGTACGGTATTCCCGTCCCGCAGGAAGGCCTCGGTAAGACGGCAGACGCGGCTATCTCACTCGCGGAGAAGATGGGCTATCCCGTCGTACTCAAGATCGTCTCGCCCGACATTCTGCATAAAACCGAAGCGGGCGGCGTGATCGTTGGCGTCACGGATGCTGCGGGCGTGCGCGCCGGTTTCGAGCGAATCGTCCGCAGCGCCAAGGCGTATAAGGCCGACGCCGATGTTTCGGGCGTGCAGGTGCAACAGATGTTGCCGACCGGCGCGCAAGAAGTCATCGTCGGGGCCGTGACGGATCAAAGCTTTGGAAAGCTCGTCGCCTTCGGGCTCGGCGGTGTGCTCGTCGAAGTCCTTAAGGACGTAACCTTCCGTCTCGCCCCCGCGAGTCACGAAGACGGCCTCTCGATGCTCGACGGCATTGCGGCTGCGCAAATGCTCAAAGGTGTGCGTGGCTCCGAACCCGTCGATCGCGACGCCCTCGCGACGATCATCGAAAACGTCTCGGCTCTGGTCACCGATTTCCCGGAGATCAGCGAAGTCGATCTCAATCCGATCTTCGCAACCGCGCGCGGCGCGACGGCGGTCGACATTCGTATTCTCGTCGATTACGGGGCAGCGGCGCCACGCGAGCAGCGTTCCGACAACGAGATCCTGGCGAAGATGAATCGGATGATGCGGCCCGATTCCGTGGCGGTCGTCGGCGCCTCGGCTGAAGATGGCAAGATCGGTAATTCGGTGATGAAAAACCTTATCAACGGCGGCTACAAAGGGAAGATCTATCCGATCAACCCCAAAGCCGACGAGATTCTCGGCTACAAGGCCTATGCGAGCGTCAAAGATGTCCCAGGCGTCATCGACGTCGCGATCTTTGCGATTCCCGCGAAGTTCGTAGCCGCGGCGCTCACCGAAGTCGGTGAGAAAGAGATCCCCAGCGCCGTTCTCATCCCGTCGGGCTTCGCCGAAACGGGCAACGTCGAGGGTCAAGACGAGATCGTCGCAATCGGAAAAAAGTACGGCGTGCGTTTGCTCGGGCCGAATATTTACGGTTTCTATTACACGCCCAAAAATTTGTGTGCGACGTTCTGTACGCCGTACGACGTCGAGGGCAGTGTCGCGCTCTCATCCCAGAGCGGCGGCGTCGGTATGGCGATTATCGGCTTCAGTCGTGCGGCAAAGATGGGTGTCTCTGCGATCGTCGGGCTCGGAAACAAGTCCGACATCGCAGAGCACGATCTCCTGACGTTCTTCGAGCAAGACGACGCGACCAAAGCGATCGCCATGCATATGGAAGATCTTAAAGACGGACGTGCGTTCTCGATCGCCGCCAAGCGCGTCTCGAAAAAAAAGCCCATTATGGTCCTCAAGGCTGGCCGCACCGAACCCGGCGCACGGGCGGCGAGTTCGCATACGGGTGCCCTCGCGGGTAACGACGCGGTGTACGACAGTGTGTTGCGCCAGAGCGGTGTGATCCGCGCGCGAGGCTTGAACGAACTCCTCGCCTTCGCGCGCGCCGTACCGATCTTGCCGACGCCCAAAGGTGAGAACGTCGTCATCATTACGGGCGCGGGCGGCTCCGGCGTCCTGCTCTCCGATTCGTGCGTCGATGCCGGGCTCACGCTCATGAAATTCCCGGACGACCTCGATAAGGCGTTCAAGAAATTCATTCCGCCGTTCGGTGCGTCGGGAAATCCCGTCGATATTACCGGCGGCGAGCCGCCACGAACGTACCAAAATACGATCCGCCTGGGGCTCGAAGACGATCGCATTCACGCGCTCATCCTCGGTTACTGGCATACGATCGTCACGCCGCCGATGGTCTTTGCGAAGCTCGTCAGCGAAGTTGTCGAGGAATTCCGCGCACGCGGAATCAACAAGCCCGTCGTCGCGTCGCTCGCGGGCGACATTGAAGTCGAAGCCGCGAGCGAGTATCTCTTCGATCACGGCATCCCGGCCTACCCGTACAATACCGAAACCCCGGTCACGGTTCTCGGCGCGAGATACCGTTGGGCGAGAGGAGCAGGCCTCTTATGAAACCCATCCTCTCGCGCTTCTCTGAAAGAACATTCTTTGCTGATCGATTCTTCCCGGAAGCCGGCGTCGAATCAGAGAAAGGCACAATAAAATGACCGCTGCACCTGCGACGGTATCGACGTCGCCGCTTCGAAATCCGTGGGTTCAATTGGCCGCCGGAGTCGTCTGCATGGCGATGATCGCAAATCTCCAGTATGGTTGGACCGTCTTCGTCGACCCGATCGGCAAACAGAACGGTTGGGGCCGCGCGGCAATCCAAGTCTCGTTTACGATCTTCGTTCTTTTAGAAACGTGGCTCGTGCCGTTTGAAGCGCTGCTCGTTGATAAATATGGCCCGCGTCTTATGGTCGCGATCGGCGGCGTGTTGTGCGGGTTTGCCTGGTTCTTAGACTCGACGGCGACGACGCTGCCCATGCTGTACCTCGCGGGTGCCGTTGCCGGTATCGGTGCCGGTATGGTGTACGGTACGTGCGTTGGTAATGCACTGAAGTGGTTCGGCAGCAAGCGTGGTCTTGCGGCCGGGCTCACCGCTGCCGGTTTCGGAGCGGGTTCGGCTCTGACGGTCGTGCCGCTCATCAACATGATCGCATCGAGCGGATACCAACACACGTTCTTGGTGTTCGGCATCATTCAGGGCGCCGTGGTCGTTATCGCATCGCTGTTCTTGGTTCGGCCGCCGGCCACGAAGCCTGCGGAAGCACCGCCCTCGACGAAGGTCATCCAAGGAACACGCGACTACGCGCCGACCGAAGTCCTCAAGTCGCCCGTCTTCTACGTGATGTACGTCATGTTCGTGCTCGTGGCGACCGGCGGCTTAACGGCCGTCGCGCAGCTCGCTCCGATCGCGAAGGACTTCTACATCGACGGCATCCCGGTGTCGATTCTCGGCTTGACGATGCCGGCACTAACGTTCGCGCTTTCCATCGATCGCGTGATGAACGGGGTGACGCGCCCCTTGATGGGTTATATCTCCGACCGCGTCGGACGTGAGAATACGATGTTCGTTGCGTTCTTGCTCGAAGGCATCGGAATCTTCGCGCTGATGAAGTTTGGTACCTCACCGATCGCGTTCGTCATTCTCTCCGGTTGCGTGTTCTTCGCCTGGGGCGAGATCTATAGTATATTCCCGGCGACGACGCGCGACCATTACGGCCAGAAATTTGCAACGACGAATTACGGTATGCTCTATACGGCCAAGGGCACGGCGGCTCTGCTGGTGCCGCTTTCCAGCATCGTTACGACCGCGACGGGCAGTTGGAACGCGACGCTGATGATTGCAGCTGCGTTCAATATCGTAGCGGCAATCCTCGCGATCGCCGTTCTGAAACCGATGCGCCGACGCGATATTCTCAAGCAACGCGAGAGTCTCGGCACGCCCATCATCGCTGGTCTGAGTACGGCTTCGTAGTTCTTCATCCTCATCGTTCCATCGTTAAACGAAAAGAGAAAAATATGTTGTCTATGCCTATAAAGATCGCTGCGGTCAGCGCGGTTGCCCTCTTGGCAGCAGCGATACCGCAGCCGGGAGCCGCGGCTTCGACAGAAATCGTCGCGCTCGTGGCCTCCAATGCCAAAGGCGCCTTCACCGAGATCATCAAGGAATTCGAAAGTAAACATAAGGGTGTCACGGTCATGGCAAGTTATCTGGGCGGTACGACCATTGGAAAAATGGTCGACGAGCAAGAGCGGGCCGACGTCGTTTTGGTCGGAAGCTCCACGACGGACAAGGAATCGCAGATGCTTTCGAACGTCACGCCCGTGCTGCGCAACAAAGAAGTTATCTTGGTGCCGAAAAATAATCCGGCGAATATCAAGACCGTCAAAGATATCGGCAACAAAGACGTCAAGCTAGCGATCGGTACGCCGGCGTCGGCGGTCGGTAAGCTCGCGAGTCAAGTCATTCAAAACGCGGCGGCCGTTTATGGCTTCGAATTCGTGAAAGACGTGCGCGACAATATCAAGGTTCAGGCCGAGAAGGGCAGCGATATCGTCGCGGCCGTCGCGGGCGGTCAAGCCAATGCGGCGATCGCGTTCGAATCGGACAAGGACGATTCGAAGTTCATTACCATACCGATCGAAGATAAGTTCAACGTCGTCTCCACCTACAACATGGGCGTGACCAAGAACGCGAAGAATGGTGCCTTGGCTAAAGAACTCCTCGACCTTGTCGCCGGCGGCGACGGCCAAGCGGTCCTTAAAAAATTCAATTACATGTCACCCAAGTAACGATCCACCCTTCGTACGCATCGTCTCGTTCATAAGGCGATGCGTACGATATTGACGCTCCTCCGCAACCGACTTCGAACGCGGTTGCTACCGTGAATGGACGGCTCTATGAAGAAGCTGCTCGCGTCTGCATTCGCTCTTGTTCTTTCCACGACGAGCATTGCATTTGCAGATACGGCGTCCGATACGAAGGCGCAAATCAAAGCGATCAAAGCGCAGGTCGAAGCGCTCAAGGCTGAAGTCAAGGAATTAAAGGCTCAGAAAGCAGCGCCGCCTGCGTTGCAACCGCCGTCAGCCCCGGCGCCCGTGGCAACCTCGGCTCCGGTAGGTCAGCCGGCGGCCGGCGATACGGTGCCGGGTGCACCGCAAGCGGGCACGCCAACGACCGACATCTTCGGAAGACCCGTCGACGCACAAGGGCGGACGGTCGATTTCCAGCCGGAGAAGCCGCCGCAGGCATTAACGATCTCACCGAAGGGTCCCGGGGCGACATTCCTGACGACCGGTGGAACGGTCCAGCTGTACGGCAACATCGACCTATCGATGGATTTCACGACCAAGGGTTTACGCGGTGTGTATCCCGAGGCCAATAACGTGCGCCCCGTCGGAAATAACGGTTACCTCGCCGCAATTTCGTCGAATCTCTCGAATTTCGGCGTGCGCGGTAAGCAGAAAGTCTCGACGAATGCCGACTTCGTGTACCAGCTCGAGACGCAACTCGACGTGTCGTCCAACCCAGGTGTCGGTTACAACACGTCGGCACAGAGCAACGTCGTAAAGTCGGCGCTCGTTTCGCGGAACAGTTTTATCGGCATGTCGAATAAGTACGTCGGTGCGATCAAGATCGGCAAGACCGACGCGCCGTATAAAAACTCGACCGCCCGCATGAATCCATTTAGCGCCGAACTCGGCGATTATCAATCGATCATGAGCAACTCGGGTGGTGACAATCGCGTCGAATTCGGAACTCGCCTGGAGCACGCATTGTGGTACGAGTCTCCGTCGATAAACGGATTGAACCTCACGCTGCTCGTCTCGCCGGGGCAGAATCGTGGAGACGACAACGGTATCGTCGCTGCGGGTTCGCCTGATTGTGCTGGCGGAAACGTTCCCGGCAGCGGCGCGACGCCGCCGCTGTGCAACGATGGCTCGTACGGAAGTGCGTATAGCGGAAGTCTCGCATTCACGACCGGTAAACTATACCTCACGACCGCGTACGAAAAACACAAGGACGTCAATCGCACGAGCGATCTTCCCGCTTTCGATAAGGGTGACGTCGCCGACGAACGCGCCGTCAAGGGTGGCTTCCAATACTCGCCATCGAAAATGACGACGTTTAGCGCGATTTATGAAGATCTGCTCCGCAGCGTTCCTTCACGACTGAAATTTCAGGACGAGCGTTCGCGTAGCGGCTTCTGGTTCGCCCTCACGCAATTCGTCAACCCGAACGACAGCGTGAATTTCGGCTGGGGCCGCGCCAACCCAACTCCCGGAGATACGGGTCAGCACAACACGACGGGCGGCGCGAACCCCGATAACATGGCCAACCTGTACTCGTTCGCCTTCAAGCACAAGGCGAGTAAGTTCCTCACCGTGTACGCCGACTACGGTCTCGTGCTCAACCACCCGCAGGCGCACTTCGCGCTCGGGCCGGGCGGCCGAGCTCTGACGACGGATTGCCACGACGGGTCCGCACCGGCAACGCTCGACATCAGCACGGGCACTCCTGCGGTGGCGAACGACGGCCCGCACTGCTACGCCGGCGGGCGGATCCAGGGGCTTTCGACCGGCTTACAGTTCCAGTTCTAACGGATAAGAGTCGTTCTAAGTAACGTCTGCAGCTTCATGGGTTCGCCCGTGTCGCTGCGGACTTCTTGCATCTGCTATGATTCATGTGATGCGCTCGTAATATGGCTTTGTCCCCATCGCGTGGTCGGTCATGTCAACGATGTTCGCGATCTCCGGCGCAACCTTGCGAACCATGACCTCGAAGCCATTTACTTCCTTGTCGAGCAGTTCTTGAATGACCACGCGAAGCTCGCTGTCGGTCCGCGCTCGATGCCTTGCCGACCGGTCACCACATGCTCGTTTACGAGCGTATGCACGACGCCAGATAGCGCGAACGAGTGCTCGCTGTGAATTTGCGCGTGTCCGGGTCCGCCATCGAAACCTCAGCGCGGATCGTAATCACCGGGTCAACGGGAAGGCTCTTATGTGGCTAAAGGCATGCGCGATCGTGTTCTTTCTCGTGCACGCGTTTTTTTGGATCTGGTTCGCGGCGGCCGTCTCGCTCGGCGCGGGTACGGCGATGGTCTATCCGACACTCCGGGTATGCATTCGGCGCGCTCGTCTCGGGCGCCAGTTCCAACACCGTGCCCTACGGAACGCTTCACTCGCGAGCGGAGATCGAGGGAAATAAACGGCTACTCCGCGAGCGCCGGCGCCGCTTCGACGACGCCGATGCGATGCCGCATAAAATAGATGAAGCCGCCGACGATGGCGGATTCGATCGTCCATTGCACGGCCGCGGCGTTCCATCCGATCGAACCGAGTCGGATCTCGTTGAATGCATTCGCGATACCGATGAGTTGGCTCGCGACCGGCACGGCGACGAAGAGGCGATACCGCGACACGTTCGAGGCTGCAAGTAAACAGACGAGCCCGATGACCAGGAGCCCGATTCCCTGTTGCTGCGTCGTGTACGGATCCTGCAGCTTCCAGCCAAGCAAACGCGATCCGAGTTGAACGAAAATCGTGGAAGCGAAAAACCAAAAGACCTCGAGGCTGCCGAACCCGCGCAGCATCCGTACGAGGCCACGATCTCGCGGATCGAGCGCCACCGGACGCTCGACGTTCGCTCCGATGCCGCGCACCAAGATGACGAGCGCGAGTGCCACGACACTTTCGATCAGCACGACCCTGATGAGCGACGAGGTCGCGATAGCATGCGCGCTCCAATCGATCGCCGCAGCGGCGATCTCGACCCCACGCTGAACGACACAAATCCATACGACGGATCGATACCGTTGCGGATCGCTTGCGGCAAGCGCGTAGGCGATGGCCGCCGAGGCGAGATAGAGCGGATACTGTCGGGCCATCACGGGATCCATGACCGTGCGCCCGAGCGCGCCGAGGGCGAGATCGGGCCGGAAGTAATACAGAAAGCTCCATGCGAGCTCGGCCAACGCGACGAAGGCCAAGGCGCCCCGTAGTAAAGCGATGTGCATCTTCACTCCCCGTACTGACGCCGCCCCCGTGACCCACGTCCCCGCGCGAGCGTCCGCGCTATCGTATCATCGACGTTGTGATGAAGCGAACGGCGGAGCTCTCCGACGGACTCTCGCCCGAGAGGCGTCGCCGACTCGTGCAAGTGCTCTTCATAATCGTTAATCTCGCACTCGTCGAAACGCATGTTCCCGGACCGCTGTGGCTCGTCGTCGGAGGTGTCTTTTGGCTCGCGCTCGTCGGCATCACGGTCGCGGGCTCGGGGCTCGTGTGCGGGACGATGTGTTGGATCGGCGCGATTCAAGACATTTTCGAACCGTTCGCGCGGCCACGGATTCGCCTCGACGCACGCTTCGGGCGCGGGCTCGTGCTCGCGTTGCTCCTCCTATGGATGCCACTAAGCTGGCTCATCATGCCCGAACTCGCGGCGCACGACGTCACGCCGATCGATTTGAGCCTCGCCTGGGAGCGTCATGCGTTCCAATTCGGGCTCGCCGCACTCGCGGCGACGAGCGTGATGTTCCTCGGGAAGCGCGGCCTCTGCCGGTACCTCTGCCCGTTCAATAGCATTGTCGCTCAGATTCGCAGGCTCGTGCCGCGAAAAACTCCTCGCGCCGTCGCGTCGTCGATCGAGCCTCCGCCATGCAGCGGCGGCTGCTCCGGTTGCTCGCATATCGCCGCAACGCCTACCACCCACGAAAGGCTCTCGCCCATATGAAATCCGCGCGTCCACTTCAAGGTCTGCTCATCGTGTGGGGCATTTGGGAATTGCTCAACGCCTCGCTCTCGACATTCGCGGGGCCCCTTGGTGCCACGTTCGTGGGCTGGATTCCCAAGGGCGGCTGGACGGCCGACCTGTTTTCGATGACACAGCAGTACGGGATGGTGCTCTTCCTCTTGGGTGCCGTCTATATCCTCACGGCAACAGACGTCGCGCGCTATCGCGCTTTCGTTTGGATTCCGATCGGCGAACAGGCCATCGGCATCGCCTATGCGCTCTATGGGCTCCTCGGATCGCATACCATCACGGCCCAACAATTCGCAACGCAGGCAATCGTCAACGTCATCGTCGCGGCGCTCTTCTATCTTTTGCGACCGAGCGCGGCCTCGATGTTGGGCAACGCCCGAACCGCCCGCGCATAGCGAAAAACGATTCCGGAGGCTACACCGACGGCGCACTCGATATCGGTTCGCGGTCGGACCACATGATTGCATAGCCCAGGAGGCCGGAGCCCGATCTCACCATTATTTCTTAGCGCTCGCGAATGTGAGGGACTTGACGGTGATCGCCCCGACTGCATCTTCGCGAAGTGCTCTTCTTCCGAGCTGCTTGCGGACGCAGATCTGACGATATGAGCTTCGGGCAGCGGGATGGCGGTAGCCGAAGATATCTTTGGCCTCTCCTCGCTTCGGTCGTGCTCAACACGCTGTGGTTAGCATACCCTCACCTTTCATTGCATCAGGACGTTCGGAAAGACACGATGGTCGTTTCGACGATTCGCATCGAACATCGAAGCGCTCGGCACCCTCGCGCGCGCCGACGGCCGCCGCCGCCGCCGCAGTTTGCGATTCTCCGATCGCCGCTTCCGCAACGGCCTGCTACACAGAAACGACAAGCGCTGAAGAAGACCGCCGTTTCGCCAACGTCGAGCGAACACCGCCGCGATCTCCACACGCTTGCGTTAATTAAGCCGAGCCGGGATCTTGCGGGTGCGCCGTCGATGTCGTTCACGACGAACCAGACTGCCACGCTTAAGGTGCCGGTAAACTGGGATAAGCAAGACTTTGCCAATGGCGCGGCGGCCGACACGACGCTCTGGCTCGATTTTAAAAAGGCACGAGGTGCCATCGTTCCGCGTGTTTTTCTCTTACATTTAAAAACGACGTACATGAGCGGGCCGACGCTGCAAGATGCGGTCCACGACATCCTCGGAAATCTCCATGCCGAGGGTGCAAAGATGTACGTGAGTAAAGCGAAGACGGTTTGCCGCGGAAAGCGCTTAGGCTGGTTCCTTTCATATAGAAAACCGAACGACGACCCGCCGTTGGACTTCGTCGATACACTCTACGTGGCGGGCGACACGGTTTACCGGGCAACGTATTCGCGTCCACCGGGCCAGCCTGTGGACGCGAAGACGATCGCAGCCTTGAGCACGCTGTGCACGTGGTAAGAGCCGGAGCGCGCAGGCACTGCTGGCAGCGCGAGATGACGGTGGAGGTAGGGGCGCGCTTCTAGCGCTTTTTCCAAAGCGGAATCGATTCGCGATAATAACGCGAACACTCCGACCCTCGCCGTACGAAATAAATTTCGCGCGGAACCCCGAATAGTTCGGTAGTCGACCCGCGCACAGCCATTCAGACAACGATGAAATTCTATATGTCTTCGGGTGGACCGCCCGATCGGAATAAACTTCTCGGGATCATGACTCGTTATGGTTTGAAGCCGTCGGTACCGCGATCAGACACCGTGATTTAAAGGGCGCTTGACCGCTCAACGATCCTCATTCGTACGAGCGTGATGTTCGATGAACTCGTCAACCATCGAGCGGTTCGTGCCGTGCGGATGCGGTTTTTCGAGATCGATAAAGTGCTTCGAAACGCGAGATATTCGGAACTTCCGGAAGAGCTCTGCGCGCGATCTCATGGCGATGCATTCACGAGAGAAATTTTCGACGTTCGGCAGCGCTCGGAATCTGCGTTCCGTGCTGAGCGGGTCAGAAACAAAGTTCGAGACCAGCGTTCGTTACGTTTCGTCACCGGTGTAATCCGGCAAAGCGTGATCGTTAGGTGCGATATCCGATCTATCGATCGGATGCTCGTGATGGTCGAAGACGATCAGCATGCCGTTGCCGATGACGCGCCCGTTCCGGCGAGGATCGCGCTTGTCCGGAATGTACAGATCTTAGCATGAGTGGCCGAACGTTCAAACCGAGACTGAGGCTACAAAAAAACCTCGATTTACGAGGCTTTTAAGGTATTTTCGTGGTGGAGGTGTGCGGATTCGAACCGCAGACCCCTTACATGCGAAGCAAGTGCTCTACCAACTGAGCTACACCCCCACGGAGTCGACCGATGCGTCGGCCCGACCGTCGATACTACTGCTTCGAAGGGCCGACCCCTCCCGCGTGAGACGATCCTCCGTGTCCGACTTTAGGCGGGAAGCAGGGGCTCGCATACGAAGAGCCCGCCATGAAAGATCTCGCATTTGGAATCATCGCCTCGATGCTCGTCGCGACGACGAGCGGCGCGCGCGCGGAAAACGCCGCGAAGCCTGTCCTGCTCTCGGGTCCCGCGGCCATCGCATGGCAAAAGGGGCCGAGCGATCTGCCCGCAGGTTCGCGCATCGCCGTCCTTTCCGGCGATCCGGCGAAGCCCGGCCCCTTCGTGTTGCGCGTCGAATTCCCGCCAAACACGCTCGTCGCCCAACATCGCCACGCGACGACGGAAAATCTCACCGTAATTTCCGGCAGATTCGATCACGGCATCGGAGAAAAGATCGATAGGGCTCACGAGCGCCTCATGCTGCCCGGTGGGTTCCTTTACTTGCCCGGTAACGTTCCCCACTATCTCCGCACGCTCGAGACGAAAACCGTCGTGCAGGTAACAGGCACGGGACCCTTCGGCTTGCATTACGTCAATAAGGCCGACGAAGCCGGAACGATGCACCGTTGAGGACGATGCCGTCGGCGTAACCGCGGCCCGTGCCCTCCGGTTAGAGCGGCGCTCCGAGGTAGGGGAACTGCTGGAGCGTCAGACCCTTGTTCGCGCAACTGGAATACTGATTCGTGAGCTGTGGGCGGCCCGCGCGCCCATCCTTCTCATTTCCATCGTCAGGAGCGATCGCCGCGGGCACGTTCGGCGTGGGATTCGTGAGCGTCGTCGCCGTTGCGAGCGTACCGAACGTTATACCCAACATCGCGTTGACGACGTCGTCCGTGAGCGCGCGGCCACCGAACGTCGTCGCAGCCGCGGCATTGCAATCGCTCGCGATCTGCCCCGATGTTTCGAAGCCGAGGTAGCTCGCGCGTGCCGATGTGTCGGAGAGATCGCCGATGAGCGCATCGGGTGCGAGTAAGGCCTGTGCGTAAGCAGAGATCGCGCCCGAGCGGCCGCCCGTCCCGACCACGAAGCTATCGATCTGTGGCGCGATTTGCGCGACGTCGGTCGTCGGTGCGGAACGATTGAACGCATCGTGTTTCGCATACGCGAGATAGAGCTCTTTGACGCCCGGTCTTCCGACGCGATCGAGTTGGAGGAACGTGACGGCTGACGTTGTTACGCCGCCTCGCGTGTTGGTGACCGTGGGGTCGTTGCTACATCCTGCAAATGCTGTGACGGCGAGAGCGATCGCGCAGCTGAGAATTTTCGTACGTTGCATCTGCGTCCTAATTTCCCGACGCCGTGCTCGTCGTCGCCCAATAGGCGACGGGACACGGACGCGAACACGCGCCGTTGTTGCCGAGCGCGAGCGCGGTCCTCGGAATCTCGACCACGATCGAAAGCACGTTGGAATTCGCAAAGAGATCGCCGCCCGTCGCTGGCGTAAAGCCCTGCGGACACGGCGACGATCCGCCGCTCAAACACGACGCCGCCGTGCTGCCCATATTGCGATCGGGAAAGATGTTGAAAAACTGGCTCGCGTTGAAAAACGCCGGGTCGCGCCGAGCGCCGGCGAAAACGCTAAAGGGCGTCGTGCCCGGGACCGTCGCTGAGGCTTGGAACGGCCGATTGATGGAGCCCGACCCGTTCGTGAAACCGCCGTTGACGAGCGTGGTCGCCGTGCCGGCACGATTGGGCGCCGAGGGACCGTAGACGAAGACTTGTTGCGTACCGTTGACCACGGCTGCGAAGGTGAATTGTATGACGAGATTTTCGATCGGTCGTGCACCCGGCGTGGTTGCTTCACCAGCGTAACGATTGTCGAACTTCATCGTATAGAGAACGCTCGGATCGAAAAACGTCGACGTTCCGGCACCGGGCGCGATGAGCGGATAAACGTTCATCACGGCGACGACGTTATTTGCGTTGCTCGGGCTCGGAAAAAAGTACGTATCCGTAATGTTCGCCGCGGGCCGTTTGACCGTCGCTGGAGAGCCCTGGAGATCGAAGCTTCGCGCCGGAGCCCCCGCGTACAGAAAGGCAGCACCCACGAACGCGCAAAGCGTCGCAGATCCGCCGAGAAATCGACCGAATCTCATGCGGCGACCTTACGCGGACGGTAGAGTAAAGCCTCGCATGGCGCTCATAGCTTCGCGAGACGCGCCCGAGCGTCGTCGGCGTACGTCTGATGGAAGTTCGCATTGAGCGCGAGCGCCTTCGTGAAGTCCGCTTTCGCCGAGGCGCGATCGCCGAAGTGATCCGCCACGATGCCCGCGTGGTAGAGCAGTAACGAATTTTCCGTCCCGAGTCGGGTTGCCTTACGAATCGCTACGCGCGCTTCGCCCCAACGCCCGTTCATCGCTGCCGCCCAAGCGAGCGTATCTTCCGTGAAGATATCGTCTCGGATGGCGAGCTCGCGCCGAGCGATCCGATACGCGTCGTCCGTGTGAATGCGATGTTCGCTAAAGTAAATCGCGAGGAGACGATCGGAGATGTGTTGCGAGTCGCCGATTTTTTCGACCGCGAGGATCGTCGCGGCCGTCGCGTTCGCCGACGCCTCATCGCCGAGCGCGCGCTGCGCGTCTTCAACGTAGCCGAGCGTCTCGGGGTATGGCACGATATCGGCCGACGCTTTCGCGCTCGCCAAGCACGCTTGCCAGGCCTTAATCGCGCATTCGAAACGCGCTTCCGCACGATACGCATCGGCGAAGTGTGGGAAAACTTCGAGCGCTTTCTTTTCGAATGCGATCGCGCCGTCGTTGTCGCCGGCTTCAAACGCGAGTTCGCCCGAGCGGAAGAAGAACCACGCGCGCGACTGTGCCGGCGCATCGAACTGGCTATTCGCGAGCGCCGTCGGCCGTTCCATGTCTAGGCGCGCCGTCCGAAGGTGGCCAGTCAATTCATGCCAGCGCACGAGCAGCGTATCGCGCGTAACGTCGAAGCGTTGCGCGGGCGGGAGCGCGTCGATGATACGGCGCGCGTTCGCGTAGTCGCCGAGTTCGAGATCGAGCGATGCCTCGCGGATGCGCATTTCGTTATCTGCGGGCACGAACAGCTCGACTTGCTTCGTCACGGCGAGTGCTTCTTTAAATTTGTGCAGCGTCAGATCTGCGGAGGCGAGCTCCATGCGTGCGGCTACGTTGCCGCGCGGCATCTCTTTGAGCGAAAGATTCGCCATTGCGATCGAGCGCAACACGTCGTCGATATCGCCGTTCTCGCGATAACGCTGCAGATATTGGCCGCTCAGCTGACGCGGGCTTAAAAAGTCGTCGCGGTGATGTTTGTGGACGGTGCTTTCCCAAAACGCGACAAGTTTTGGTCGGAGCAAATAATCTTTGGTCACGGGGGCCATCGTCGGTAGCGAGGACGCGCGCGCGGCCTGCGTCGAGCGATCCACGTAAGTCGGCCAAAGCGCTATCGCGACCAGCGCGAGCGCGACCGTGACGAGCGTGATGAGGGTGCGAAGTCGATTCATCGGTAGAAAAAAAGTGCGCCCTTCGGCCGAAGCCGAGGGGCGCGCAATCGGTCCTAGTAAGGGAGCGAGAGGTATGGGAACGTGCCGGTGTTCCCCTGGCGTGAAGAAACCGGGACGTGCTGGGTCGTCAGGCAGTTGTTTTCTTTGTTGTCGTCGGGAACCGGGTTCGCCGACCCGGCGGTCAACGCGGCAGCCGTGTTTCCGAATATCGCGCCCAGCGAAATATCGATGATGGGATCGTTGATATCGCGGCCGCCGTATTTGCCGCCCGTGAAGCCGCCAGATTCGACGCCGAGATATGACGCTCGTCCAGATTGCGACAGGTCGACGGTGTACTGGTCGGGGTAGAGCACGGCTTGCAAGAAGCCCGCCGTTTGCTCCGAGCGGCCGAGTGCGATCGTCACGTCGTGGATCGCCGACTTGAGCGTGGGATCGTTGTAGGGTTCCGCTGCGTTTGAGATCTGGTGATCGACAAAACGCTCGAAGACTTCTTTCACGGCCGGGCGCGAGAGGCGCTCGATCTGCGTGTACGATAGGGGCGCGCCGCCAGGGTTGATCGGAGGCTGGGGCGTGAGGCGAACGGTGCCGCCGTTGCTGCTACATCCCGCGATACCGAATCCGAGTGCCGCAACCGTAAGGACGGTTTTTGCAAATTTCATCATTTCGTCGCTCCTAGCTATTCGTGGTCGACGAGCTCGTCGTCGCCCAAACGTGAATTGTCGAGCTGCTGAAGCCCGTCGTGATCAGCGATTTCGGCAATTCGACGACGAACGATAGGACGTTGTAATTTCCGTCGCCCAGCGCGTTCTGCGATGGTGTGGTGCTGCACGCATAATTGCCAGCCCCTGGGCCCGAAGTATCGGCCGATCCGAATCCGTTAAACGTCGGAGTTGAGGTTCCGAGCGTGTTACCCGCGCCGACATCGCTCTGGCTCGTGTGTGCGGAGTATGAGCGATCGGGGAGAATCTTAAAGAACTGAAAGAGGTCGAATGCGAACGGATCGGCACGCGGACCGGCAAAGACTTTGATCGTTCCGTTTGCGAGCGTTCCCAGCGTGTTGTTGTACCCGAAGTGGCCTTGATTGAGTGAGACGAACGTGTTGTTCGTGCCGATTTCGTTCGGAGCCGACGGACCGTACATCGTGATCGTCTGGTTTGCATCCGTGCCAGTCACGCCGAACTGGATGACCTGATCTTCGACGCCCGACGCCTGGTGCGAGATCTTAAACTGCCACATAAGCGTGGGATCGAAGAAGGTCGAGGTGCCCATGCCCATTGGGGTGAGCGGCGAGACGTCCATCGCGAAGACGACGTTGTTCGGATCCGTTGCGGGGAACACGAAAACATCGCTAATGTCGGCGGACGTGTTGTGGCCGACAGATTTCGCGAGATTGTAGGTGTCTTGGTGGTCGGAACTCTTCACGGCGTGTGTCGTGTAGAGGACCGCGGCCGAAGTGAGGGCGATCGCCGCCGTCACCGTGCCGAGAATCTTTTTAAGATTCATCGAGTGGTTCTCCTCATGGATTGCTCTGCGGATACGTGTAGGGGAGTCGCGATCTTATGTCGCTTCGGCCCGGTGCCGAACGGGGGAACGGAGGAAGGCGAACGCTGCGATCGCTAATGCGACGACTGCGCTCACGAGTAGTGGGGAAAAATTGATGCCCTTTTGGGCGAACCCTTGGCCGACCATGATCGCACCGATCGTCGCGATGACGATTGCCGAGACGAGCGGGCCGACGGTGACGAAGCGTTCGAATTGCGGACGACCCTGCAACCACGTCGCACCGCGCACGACGGCGATTCCCAAACCCGTCAGCGTCGCTGCGAGTCCGAAACTAAACGCGACGATCACGAAGATGCCGTAGGCTACCTGGTTGAGCGCGACTGCGGCGAGTAGGACGACGAGCGCGGCCGGACATGGCGCGACGCCACCACTCATCGCGGCCCATACGGTACCGCCAAATGTCAGCGGCGCGTTGCCGGGAATCGCGTGCGCGCGTGCGTGGGCGAGATCGTCGAGATTTGTGTGGTCGTGACCGTGATCGTGGGCGTGCGCGTGATCCTGGCCAACGGCATGATCGTGCGTATGCGGCGCTCCATTAGCGTGACCGCTAGCCAAAGCCGCGGTCGCGTTGCGCATGCGCATTTGGCGCTGCACCGCGCGCGCGCCGATCACGGCGATGACGATGCCCGAGATCAGCGTGATCCACGGGTAGATCGTTTCGGGAACGAAGTATCCCTTAAAGAGATTGATCGCAACGCCGAGCGCGAGCACGCCGATCGTGTGCGCGACCGTAAGCGCAGTTGCGAGGATCGTCGCTTGTTTAACGGTCGCTCGTGCACCGACGAGCGAGATTGCAAGGAGCGTCTTTCCGTGGCCGGGTTCGAGTGCGTGGAGAGCGCCAAGTACGATCGCGACGAGGAACGTCAACGCGACGAATCCCCAGTCACTCGTGCCGCGAGCGAGCATGTCGGAGAGCTGGTTCGATCGCAATTGTGACGGTGCGGGAACGCCGCTCGCCGGAGTTTGGGACGCGGTCGTTGCGTGGACGACGACGTGCCCCAGCGGATCGCGGGAGATATCGACTGCAGTCGTAGCACGTGGCGAACCGATCAGGGCGCTCGGGTACGCGGTGAGCTCGCGCGTCGGCTCCGATGCCGGCGCAACGACGATGTCGTGCCAGCCGAGGCGATCGGCAAATGTTTTGTCGGAAAAAGCGATCGCTGCGTTTGCTGACGGCATCGCGCCGTGCGCATCGAGGACGACGTATAAGGTTGGCAGCTGACCTGCCCCCGGCCGCGTCGTCGCACGCGTGCCATCGAGAACGAGTGACGCGCGTGTACCGCCAACTTCGAGCTGCAATTCCGAGAGCAACATGGGTGCGAGACTTTTCGCGTATGCATCGACGCGTTGAGTTTGCGACTGCGATGCACTTTGGGCACCGAGAGCTTGAAACGTCGGAATTTCAGCCATATCGAGCACGTAGTGCACGCGAACGGTGTCACGTTCTATTGACAATCTCGTCAGATGATTGATCGTGAAGTTACCCAACGGATGCGCATTCACGCCTTTGGCCGAAAAAAGCACGACGATCGCGAACATCGCGATTGCACTGAGACGAGGCAGCATCCAGACTTTCATGGGCGACTACGGTAATGCGTAATCATTGACTACGCGAGTAACGCAAAGCGCGTCCCTCCAGATTGGTACCGAGAGTAGCGCAAGGTGCTACTACCCACCCCCACGCATATCAAAAACGAGATGGGAATCATTTGCAAATTGGGCCGATCGAGGATCGCAGCAGCGGTTTTCGTGGCGTCTACGCTCGTCTCTAGCGCTTGTTCGCATGCGACGCACCCAGAGACGACGACGACTCCATCGCGGCTGCGCGTGCTCGTGACCATCTCGACTTTCGTTTCGTTCGCGAAGGCGGTTGCGGGCGAACGCGCCGACGTCGCGACGCTCGTTCCGGTCGGCGCGTCGCCTGAAGAGTTCCAACCGACCCCAGCCGATATCGAACGAGTCCACGCAGCCGATATCCTCATTGAAAATGGGCTCGGCCTCGAAACGTGGCTCGCGCGAACGATCGACAACGCGAAAAACGATCGCTTGACGACGGTGATCGCGACCGATGGTCTCGCCTCGAAGGCGGGTAACCCGCATCTCTGGATGGATCCCGAGCTCGCGCGTGGATACGTGCGCGCGATCGAACGCGCACTCGTCGCGCGCGATCCCGCCGGAAAGGCGACGTACGAACGCAACGCCGCAACCTACGATGCGAAGCTCGTAAAACTCGAAGCGCAGATCGCCGCGCGAATCGCGACGATTCCCGTCGGGTCGCGGTCGATGATCGTCTTTCACAACGCCTGGCAATATTACGACGATCGTTTCGGGCTGCGCACGATCGGTGCGCTCGAACTCTCTCCCGGCCAAGAACCCAACCCGAAATATGTGAACGATCTCGTGGGACTCGCGCGCGCCAATCACGTTCGCGCCGTATTTGCCGAGCCGGAATATAATCCCAAACTCGTGCGCACGCTCGCGCAGAGCGCGGGTATCGCGACCGTTGAAAATCTTTACGACGATTCGATCGGCAGCGATCCCCGCGTCACGGATTACGAAAGTATGCTGCGTTTCGATACGGAGACGATCGTCACGGCCCTCGGTGGGTCGCACGCGTGAACGTCGCGGTCTCCATTCGTGGACTTATCGTTCGATACGATCGCGTCGTCGCGCTCGATCGTATCGATCTCGATCTTGCAAGCGGGATGGCACTCGGCATCGTTGGCCCCAACGGCTCGGGAAAATCGACACTTCTTAAAACGATTGCGGGTCTCGTCGCTCCGAGCGCGGGGACGGTCGAAGTCTTTGGCGTGGCGCCTCGGACGCTCGCGCCCGGAAGCATCGCCTACGTCCCGCAGATCGAAGCGGTCGATTGGAGTTTTCCCGCAAGCGTGGCCGATGTCGTTGCGATGGGACGCTATCCGCGCTTATGGCCGCTCGCACGTTTTTCGAAAGCCGATCGCGCTGCCGTCGATCATGCAATCGAAGCCCTGAATCTGGGAGACTTGCGCGATCGCCATATCTCGCAACTCTCCGGCGGACAACAACAGCGCGCGTTCGTCGCGCGTGCGATCGCCCAAGAACCGAAGCTCTTGCTCCTTGACGAACCGACGACGGGCGTCGACGCACAGACCGAAGAGAGCTTGCGGGAAGTCGTGCGCGGCCTCGTCGCGAGCGGGCTTCCCGTGCTCATGACGACGCACGATCTCGATCGCGCGAGCGAATGGTTCGATCGACTCGCCGTCGTCGATCGGCGCGTCCTCGCCGAGGGCGATCCGGAGACGGTCCTCAATTCCGGCGCTTACGCGGGTATTCGCGAGCACGCGCACGTGCACGGTCACGCACGCCTCGATCTCGTGGAAGATGCGCACGCCTAGTGGATTTTCTGCTCGCGCCATTTCAATACGAATATATGCAACGCGCGTTCGTCGCGGCGCTCGTCGTCGGAACGCTGTGCTCGACGATCGGCACGTATGTGGTGCTGCGGAAGCTTGCATTCATCGGCGACGGTATCGCGCACGCATCGTTTGCGGGGATCGTCGTCGCCTATCTGCGCGGCATCGACTATTATGCGGGCGCGATCGTCGTCGCGGTCCTTACGGCTCTCGGTATCGGCTTCGTGAATCGACGCGGCAAAGTCTCACTCGATACGGCGATCGGCGTGCTCTTCACGGGAGCTTTCGCACTCGGCGTTTTTCTTATGAGTCGCGCGCCGCGCTACAACGTCGACCTTTCGAGTTTTCTCTTCGGCAATATCCTCGGCGTCTCACGCGGCGATCTCGTGCTCATCCTCACTCTCGCGGCCGTCGTTACCGTTTCGCTCGCGTTTCTGTACCGCGCGCTCCTCTATACGTCGTTCGATCCCGTCGTCGCCGAAGCGAGCGGCATCAACGCCGCTTTCGTCGATTACGCGCTTTTGGTGCTGCTCGCGCTCACGATCATCATCTCGCTCGAGGCGGTGGGCATCGTACTCGTCGCAGCGCTTTTGGTTACTCCGGCGGCGACTGCATTTCAACTCACGCGACGGTTCACGACGATGCTCTGGCTTTCGGCGACGATCGGCGCGATTTCCGCCGTGGTGGGTCTGTACGCTTCGTACTATTTGCAGGCCGCGAGCGGTGCGACGATCGTTTTGCTCGCGACGATGGCGTTCTTCATCGCGATGGCGATCGGTCGCTTTCGTCGACGCACCACGGGTACCGCGCGTTAGCCGATCGGCTCGGGCTCGGCTTCGCGTAACACGCGATATTTTTCATGGCCGATCGGATCGAGATACCCCGCGCGAACGAGTGCGTCGAGGACCTCTGCGGTGAGGCCGCGTTCGTTTTTGTTCGGCATACCCGCCCATCTCATCGCGACGTATCCGAGATCGAGCGTCGCATCGGGAACGAGCAATTCGCGCAAGAATTTGATTCGGAGATTAAGTTTTTTCATCCGCGCCGCATGAGGCTCGAGCGCCCCAACGAACGTCGCGTTCGTGAGCGCGATTGGTTCGTCATGAACGAGTGTCGGCGCACCGAAGAGGAAAGCATCGATCGCAGCTGAGGCGGCCTCGGCCGCCGGCGGTGCTTCGGCGAGAACGACGGGCTCCGGCTGCGGCTCCGGAACCGACACCGGTATCGACTCGGCCGCGGGCTCGGCAATCTCGGTCGGACCGAGTTCGGCGATTTCCGTTCCTTCCGTTTTAGGCTCGGATGGCGTGTCAACGAGCGACGCCTGCATCGGTGTCGGGAGCGCCATCTTCTCCGGAATGCGTGGCAACATCGGATCGCCGCCAACGAGACCCGGTGCGCGCGTCAAAAGAAAATCGGCGAGTCTCGGCAGCGCCTCACCGATGGCGACGAACAGCGTCTGCCACGGAACCGCATTGACGATCGGCGCGCGTGTCGTGAATGCCGCGAAAACGGCACGCGCGACATCGTAGGGCGACGCGGCGATCGAGGCGGGAGGGCCCGCGAATCCGACGCGCGTCATGAACTCCGTCGCGACGGCACCGGGATCGACGTACGTTACGGCTACGCCGTCGTTCGCGAGTTCGTTTCGCGCGACGCGGGAAAGGTTTCGTACGGCAGCTTTCGCGGGCGGATAGGCACCGAGGGTCCCAACAGGAATGCGGGCGACGCCGCTTCCGAAGAAGATGACGAGGCCCCGCGACGCACGCAGCGCCGGCATCGCTTCGCGTGCGAGCGCGAGCGGCACGATGACATGCGTTTCCATCTGTTCGTACAGGGCTTCATCGTTTTGTTCGGTGATGCGGCCCACAGCGGTGCCGCCCGCGCAATTGACCAGCACGTCGATGCGGCCGAAGGTTTCGAGCGTCACACGAACGATCCGGCGCGCGGCACCGGGTTCGCGCAGATCGAGGGCGAGCGTTTCGATGCGACCTGTCGCGGTAGCGAGAAGCGCCGCGAGCGCCTCGAGCCGCTCGGCGCGGCGCCCCACCGCGTAGACGTCCCATCCGGCGCGCACCGCGCGTTCGGTGAGGGCGCGGCCGATGCCGGACGACGCTCCGGTGATGATGGCAACGCGACGCTCGTTCACCGTGCGGGGGTTGCCCCGTTCGTGCGTGCGCTCCTTGCAGTTCGGCGCCGGTCGAGGTCGCATTCACGAGCCGCGCGAATCTCGTATCCATGGAGCAACCCCGCGTCGGCATCATCATGGGCAGCGTTTCGGATTTGGAGACGATGCGCGCCGCATCCACGACCCTCGCCGAACTGCTCGTCGTACACGAAATGCGCGTGGTCTCCGCGCATCGCACGCCGGATCTGCTCTTCGAGTATGCATCGACGGCGGCCGCACGCGGGCTGCGCGTCATCATCGCGGGCGCGGGCGGCGCCGCACACTTGCCGGGCATGGCTGCGGCGAAGACGCAACTTCCGGTCATCGGAGTCCCGGTCCGCAGTGCGACGCTCGACGGCCTCGATTCGCTGCTTTCGATCGTGCAGATGCCCGCGGGTGTTCCCGTTGCGACGATGGCGATCGGCAACGCGACCAATGCCGCGCTGTTCGCAGCGCGCATCCTTGCGATCGCCGACGACGCGTTACTTCAGCGCCTGACCGACCGCTCTGCCGCAGCCGCAGCCGCCGTCGAAGCGATCCGCATTTAATCGCGATGCGCGATATCGAAACGATCGGCATCCTCGGCGGCGGCCAACTCGGCCGGATGCTCACGCTCGAAGCCAAACGCATGGGCTATCGTGTGGTGACGCTCGAACCGTTGCCGAATTCACCCTGCGGCCAGGTCGCCGACGAGCAGATCGTTGCTGCTTACGACGATTTGCGCGCGATCGGCGAACTCGGCGCGCGTTGCGACGTCGTCACGTACGAATTCGAAAATATTCCACTCGCGTCGGTGCGCGCGCTCGAAAATGACGGTCGGCTCGTTCGCCCAAGCGGCGACGTCCTGCGGATCGCGCAAGATCGTTTGCTCGAAAAAACGTTCGTGCGTGACGCGGGATGTACGGTCGCGCCGTTTGCCGGCGTGAGCGATGCGAGCGATCTCGAGCGTGCGATCGAGACGATCGGTTTTCCGGCAGTCGTCAAAACGACGCGCGGTGGCTACGACGGCAAGGGTCAGTGGGTCGTGCGCGATGTGGCCGATGCGCGTGCCGCGTTCGCCGAGGCAAACGGTGCGGTCCTCATTTTCGAATCGTTCGTCCCATTCGATTTGGAAGTCTCCGTGATCTGCGCGCGGGGGAGCGACGGAACGATCGTGAGTTTTCCCGTCACGGAAAATCAACACGATCATGGCGTGCTCGCAACGACGATCGTTCCCGCACGCGTGAGCGACGAAATTGCGGCGCGCGTGAAATCGCAGGCCGTAACGGTCGGCGAGAAGCTCGGCATTATCGGGGCGTACTGCATCGAATTTTTCGTGATGGCCGATCAGATCTTCGTGAACGAGATCGCGCCGCGCGTGCACAATAGCGGCCACTACTCGCTCGATGCGACGCAGATCTCACAATACGAAGCACACGTTCGTGCGATCTGCGATCTCCCGCTCGTTACGCCGAAGCTCTTCGATGCCGCCGTGATGGTCAATATTCTCGGCACGAACTCGGGCGATCGGCTCGACGGCGTGCACGAGCTCCTCGCCGATCCCGATACGAAACTCCACGTGTATGGCAAACGACATGCGGCGTTGCGGCGCAAGATGGCGCACTTCACCGTGCTCGGCGACGATGTTGCAGCGGCACTGGCCAAAGCGGAGACGGCACGTGGTCTCTTATCGTGGCGCGCGCCGAGGTCGAATTAGCGCGCGTTCACCAGACGATGCCGGGCCCGCTGCGGAGCGTGCGCGGTTTGGGCGGCAGATCGGTGAAGCCCATCGGCCGATCCCAGTAATCGCGATCGCGCGCGGCGAGCGCGACATCGCTCGGTCGCGGTGGCACACGTAACGTTAGCGCACGGACGTACGCAGCCTCGTATCCATCGAGCATGCCTTCGAGTGAAAACTTCGTCTCGACATGGCGGCGACACGCGCGTCGATCGAGTGCTGCGAGATCCGAGACGCGAGCGACGGCCGTATCGACGGAGTCGCAGACGAAGCCCGTCTCACCATCGATGACGATCTCGGGAATCGAGCCCATGTCCGCGCCGAGCACGGGCGTGCCGCACGCCATCGCTTCGATCATCGTGAGCCCGAAGCGTTCGGGGCGTGTCGTCATGTGAACGAGTGCGAGCGCGCCACCGAGGAGCGCATCACGTGCATCGCGTTCGACGGCACCGACGAAGCGCACGCGATCGCCGTCGATGTGTGGCGCGACCATCGTTTTGAAGTACGCTTCGTCTTGCGGGATCGCCGCGATGACGAGCCGCACGCCCGCGCGTCGCGCGATCTCGATTGCGAGGTGCGTGCCTTTTTCGGGATGGAAGCGCCCGAGGAAGAGCAGATAGTCCCCCGGCGTCTCGACGAACGTAAACGCTGCAGGATCGATGCCGTTATAGGTCGTGGCGAGATAATCGAGGCCGGGGTCGCGGTCGCTCTCGCTGATCGAGCAATAAAAACTGCGGTGTGCCGCGGCATAATAGGCCGCAAGAATCGGCGGTGCAGAAAAGCCGTGGATCGTCGTGACGAGCGGCGGCGCCGCGGTCGCGAGCGCGTAGGTGAGCGGTTTCCAATCGAAGTTGTTGTGGATCAGATCGAACTCTGCGGCCCGTGCGAAACAGTGCGCGGTATGAAGCGCGCCATACACATCGCCATTGAGCGCGGGATCTTCGTTGAGACCGACGGGGACGACCGAAGCGATACGCACCGGCGTCGTCGAGTTACCCGACGCAAAAAGCGTTACATCGCATCCGCGCCGCGCCATCCCGGTCGCAACGTCGTGCGCGATCTGCTCCCACGGGCCGTACCCTCGGGGTGGCGTGGGCCATGATATCGGGGCCAAAATCGCGAGTCGCATTCCACGAAGCATCGACGGTTGCGCTTCTGCGCTTGGCGTTGGATCGGTGCGGACGTTCATGCTAGGTCGATGCGAGCGCGAGAGCCCCGACGATCGCGCCCGCTTTGATGACCGCGATCGGCGCGCGGTAGGGCCGCGCGTCGCCGTCGATTTCAGAACGAAGCAGAACGAGATCGGCCACGTTGCCAACGCCGAGCTTCCCACGGTCGATCGCCAAGAGATCCGCACCCGCAACCGTCGCGGTCCGTAGCGCTTGGCGCGCGGACATACCGAGCATCGATTGCATGAGTTCGAGTTCGTATGCGTAGGCGTCGTGTGCGTTGAATGGCGTGCCCGCATCGGATCCGCCCGCAAATTTTACGCCCGCAGCGAGCGCTTTTTTCAGATTCGTCGCGGCATGTTCGGCGATATCGCGCGCTTTGCGAAGGACGAAATCGGGCATACCCGCGTTCTCGCCGCTTTCGACGATGCATCGAATCGCTGCAAGCGTCGGGACGAGATACGCGTCGTGTTCGAGGAAGAGCGCGATGCCCTCGTCGTCGACGAGATGGCCGTGCTCGATCGAATCGATGCCCGCGCGCAAGGCGTTGCGAATTCCGCCCGCACCGATCGCGTGTGCGGCGCAGCGCATGCCGTGTTTGTGCGCTTCCGTGATGCCGCTGCGCAGCTCGTCTTCGTCGAGCTGTTCGATCCCGGGCACGGCGCCTTTCGTGAGCACGCCGCCCGTCGCGATGAATTTTATGCAATCGGCGCCGTCTCTACGTTGTTCGCGCACGGCGATGCGCACGTCGAGTTCACCATCGGCTTGACGGCCGACGAACCAGCCGTGTCCGCCCGTCATACAAACCGCACGGCCCGCGGCGAGCACGGTCGGCCCGGGGATGCGACCGGCTGCGACGGCGTCGCGCACATCGATCGCGAGATTCTCGGTGCTACCGAGATCGCGCACCGTCGTCACGCCGCTATACACGGTCTTGCGAGCGTTTTCCGCACATGCGAGTGCGCGTTGCGTCGGCGTCGTAAGCACGAAGACACTCGTCGTCTGCGCTTCGCCGCTCATCTCGAGATGGACGTGCGCGTTGATGAGCCCGGGTACGACGCACGGTGCCTCGATCGTGCGCACACCCGTGGGGATCACCGTCGCGCCATCGCCCACGTGCGTGATGCGCTCCCCCGCAACGAGCATGACGCCATTGCGTTTGGGTTCGCCGAGATGATCGTGCAACGTGCCGAAGCGAATCGCGAGCGTGGGTGTGGCGGAAGCGTCGTATGAGATTAGCGTTCTCCGATGATGACGTCGGTGCGATAGTGCATGGTGACGTGGCCGCTGTTGTCGGCGAACCGTTCGATGAGCGCGTCGAGCTCGCGGATCGTCGCGTCGAGATTGGGCCCACCGCGTGGAGCGTATGATGCGCTCCGAACGCGGCCGATGAGGCCGATCCGATCGAGGCGTTGGTCGTTTGGAAATTGGAGCACGCGAACGCGTGAGAAGCCGGCGTCGTTCAAGAGGTCGACGAGCGCGTCGTTGTGGAAATTGGAGCCCACAATCGGCGAATCTCCTGGGTAGCGCTGTTCGATCGCGCGGACCTCGCGCGTAAAGGCATCGTTCTTCGTATCGCGTTCGTTCCAAACGAGCCCGACGCGCCCAGTGGAACGAAGGAGCCGAGCGAATTCATCGAGGGCGTTGCGGTTGGTAAACCAATGAAATGCCTGAAATGCCGTTACGAGATCGGCGCTCGTCGATGGAAGGCCCGTTGCGTTCGCTCGTCCCGGGCGTGCATCGACGCCGCGGGATGCCGCGATCGCGCGCATCTCGTCGTTCGGCTCGATCGCGATCACGCGCGCACCGCTACGCATCAGCGCTCGCGATGATATGCCCGTTCCCGCTCCGACGTCGACGACGTCGGCTTCGGGCTCGAGGCCCGCGAGCAACGCTTCGATCGCGCGTGCGGGATAGCGCGGACGAAAACGATCGTATGCTGCCGCGAGACCGGTAAAGCGATCTGCCGCCTCGAGCGCCAGCTCAAAGTAAGCGTGGCGCGTCGTGCTCGGATCGACGTCACTCACGTCGCGATGACCGGCGAGACGTCGGTCGCTTCGAGGTTGCCTACGGCTTCGCTCTCGTCGTCGCCGCGCGTTCGGCCGAGCACGGCATCGATGACATCGAAGCAGCGATCGATTTCATCGGTCGTGTTGTATTGTGCGAAACTCAAACGCACGGCACGTCCCTGCGCTTCGGGCGCGAGCGCCTGCATGAGACGTGGCGCGTAGTAATCGCCGCTGCGCCCTTCGATCTGCGCGACATCGAAACGTTCGGCGAGTTCGTCGGTCGCGATACCGGGCACGTTGAATGCGAAGACGGGTAGCCGCGCGAGGTGCGTCGGCCGACCGTAGAGTTTGACGTGCGGTGCGCGAAGTGCGAAGCCATCGCGCGCGTACCGCGAGAGTTCGAATTCGTGCTTGGCGACGATCTCGAGTGCGAGGCGCGGTGTTGCGGCGATATCGCGAAAGTACGCCATCGTTCCGAGCCAGCCCGCGAGCGCTTCGTGACTCTGCGTGCCGACTTCGAGCGTCCAGTAACGCGCATCACCACCGGGAACGTGGTCGTCGTCGGCGCGGACGTAGCGCTCGAATGCGAATTCACTCGCAACCCAAAATCCGAGATGCGGTGCGTACATTTTGTATGCGGAGAAGAAGATAAAATCGATCGCGGGATCGATGGTCACCGCGAAATGCGGAAACGCCTGGACGCCGTCCACGACGACGATCGCACGTGCGGCCTTCGCATCGCGCGCGAGCCGCGCGACATCGAAAACGGTTCCCGTCGCGTTGGATGCCCAGGGCAGTGCGACGAGGCGCGGACCGCGCGCGAGATACGCCGCGTACTTCGCCTCATCGAGATCGCCATGCGCGTCGACGGGAACCACGTCGACTTGTGCCCCGAATCGACGCAACCATAGCCACGGCGCGACGTTGGCTTCGTGATCGGCGGCCGTCACCACGATACGATCGCCGCGTTCGATCGTGCTCGCGAGCAGGCGCGCGAAATTCATTGCAAGCGAAGTTGCGTTGAGGCCGATGCCGACGCGAGCGACGGGCACATCGACGAGCGCGGCAAACTCGACCTTCGCCTCTGCGACGAGATCGCTGGTCGCGCGCGTACGTGCGAAGATCCCGCCTTTTTGTGCGTAATCGTACGTGAGATAGCGCTGCATGCGTTCGAGCGTCACGTCGGGGAGTTGTGCGCCCGCAGCGTTATCGGCGAGGATGCGGCCGTGCGCGCGCGCGGCCATGACGGCGGGGAAACGGTCGCCGTTCACGCTCGCGCGGCTGCGGCTTCGAGCGCGCGATAGGCCCGCGAGACGGGTTCGCGGCCGATGGCACCGGCGAGGAAACGCGACGCGGCACGCACGCCGTCGAGTGAGACGCCGGTCTCGATGCCCATGCCGTCGAGCATGTAGAGCAGATCTTCCGTCGCGAGATTTCCCGTCGCTCCCGGCGCGTACGGACAGCCGCCGAGGCCGCCTGCCGATGAATCGAAGATCGAGATCTTCATCTGCAAGGCCGCGACGACATTGGCGAGTGCGGTGCCGCGTGTATCGTGGAAGTGCATCGCGAGTCGTTCGACGGGCATATGCGCCTGCAACGCACCCGCGACCTCGACGACGTCGCGCGGCGTCGCAACGCCGATCGTATCGCCGATCGAGATCTCGTCGACGCCGAGTTCGGCGAGCGCACTCGCAACGCGCACGACCGCTTCGACGGAGACGTCACCTTCGTAGGGGCAACCGAACGCCGTCGAAACGTACGCGCGCACCCACATGCCTTCGCGACGCGCGTCGCGCACGACCGTCGCGAACGTTTTGAGCGATTCGTCGATGGTCATGTTGATGTTGCGTTTGGTGAATGATTCCGAAGCCGCAGTAAAGACGGCGACGGCGCGCATGCCGGCACTGCGCGCGCGATCGAGGCCACGCGTGTTCGGCGTCAGCGCGAGATACGTTACGCCGGGTCGGCGCGCGATAGCAGCCATCACGGCTTCCGCATCGTCGAGTTGCGGAATCGCGCTCGGCCGCACGAATGAAGTCGTTTCGATCGCCGCGAGTCCGCTCGCGCTCAAGAGATCGATGAAGCGCACTTTGTCGGCGGTGCTCACGACATTGGTTTCGTTTTGCAGTCCGTCGCGTGGTCCCATCTCGACGATTTTGACGCGTTCGGGAAGTTCGGTAAGTGAGAGTGCGCTCATGGCGTGCCAACCGTGCTTTCGGAATCGACGTGTGTGGCGAGTTCGACGAGGGTCGTGCCGCCGGCAACGAGTTCGCCCGGAACGACCGCGATGCGACGGACGATCCCCGCATGGGTTGCTTCGATGCGATGCTCCATCTTCATCGCTTCGAGCACGACGAGCAGATCGCGCGCGAGAACGGAATCACCGACCGCGACGACGACGTCGAGAATTTTCCCCGGCATCGGCGACAGAACGGCACCGGCACTCGTCACGCGCGCATCGTGTGCGCGATCGAGCGCGGGTGGCGGAGCGAGGGCGAATGCGTATCGTTCGCCCGCAAGATCGACCTCGACCGACGACGTCGCGATGTGGACGCGACCCGCGATGCGTCGCATCGCGGATGCGAGCACGACGTGTCCGTTTGCGACATCGATCGTGCCATCGAAGGCGACGTCACCGCGAATCGACCACGTGCGACCGTCACCCGTTCGGGATGCCGTCGCATGCGCGAGATGGGCACCGTCGACGAGCGCCACGGCGATGCCGACGCTTCCGATACGCCACGCCCGTTGCGTCGCTACGAGCGCGCCGAACGCGAGCGCGAGTGCATCGTTTGGCGCGCGCAAATCACGCGGCGCGAGCAACTCGGGACGATCGCCGAGGAACGCTGTGGTCGTCGCGCCGGAACGAAATGCGTCGTCGGCGAGGATCGCGCGTGCGAGCGACACATTTGTCGGTACGCCCGCGATCTGTGTCCGCGCGAGGGTACCCGCGAGTCGATCGATCGCCTCGATTCGCGTCGGCGCGTACGCGATGATCTTAGCGAGCATCGAATCGTAATAGATCGAGACGTCGCTCCCCGCCCCGACGCCGGTATCGACGCGTATTCCATCGTGCACGGGCACGTCGAATGCCGAGAGCGTCCCGATCGCCGGCAAGTATCCTGTTGCGGGGTCTTCGGCATTGACGCGCACTTCGATCGCCCATCCGCGCGCGCGCACGTCGGTCTGTGCGAACGGCAACGGCTCGCCCGCAGCGAGTGCGAATTGCAAGCGTACGAGATCGAGACCGTGAACGAATTCGGTGACGGGATGCTCGACTTGCAGACGTGCGTTCATCTCCAGAAAATAGAACGCCCCATCTTCGTCGAGCAAGAATTCGACCGTTCCGGCGTTCGTGTAGGCCACGGATTTCGCGACACGAATCGCGGCATCGCCCATGCGTTCGCGAAGCGCATCGTCGAGGGCGGTCGAGGGGGCTTCTTCGACGATTTTTTGATGACGACGTTGAATCGAGCATTCACGTTCGCCCAAATGCAGCGTCGTTCCGAAGACGTCGGCCACGATTTGAAATTCAATATGCCGTGGACGCGCGACGTAGCGTTCGAGGAGCACACGATCGTCGCCGAACGCTGCGAGCGCTTCGCGTCGCGCGGCGTCGAGTGCATCATCGAACGTGGCGAGATCGGCCACGACGCGCATCCCCCGGCCGCCACCACCAGCACTCGCTTTCACGAGCAGCGGCGTACCGATGCGCGCGGCTTCGGCGCGGAGCGTTGCAAGCGAGAGATCATCACCGTCGTACCCCGGGACCACGGGCACGTCGTGCGCGCGCGCGCGGCGTTTCGCTTCGGTTTTGTCGCCCATCGCCGCGATCGCTTCGGGCGTCGGCCCAACGAAGGTGAGGCCGGCGTCGCGCACGGCGGCGGCAAACGTCGCGCGTTCGGAGAGAAATCCGTAACCCGGATGCACGGCATCGGCCCCGAGGGCGCGCGCGGCCGCGAGCACGCGATCGATCGAAAGATACGATTCGGTCGCCGGTCCCGGGCCGATGCGCATGGCATCGTCCATCACATCGACGTGCATCGCGCCAGCGTCGGCATCGGAGTAAATGCCGAGCGGAACGATGCCGCTCGCACGCGCACCGCGCGCGATGCGCACGGCGATCTCACCGCGATTGGCGATGAGGACACGCCGGATTCGCGGCATCAGCGCACCCACGCGGGGGAGCGCTTTTCGAGAAACGCGCGCAGGCCGTCCTGGCCTTCGGCGCTCGTACGCTGCGCGGCGATCGCGCGTGCGGTCATTTCGAGCGTATCGTCGTACGTGCTTGCGGCGACGTGTGCGAAGAGCGCTTTCGTCGCGGCGATCGCGGTCGGGCTCGCGGTCGTGAGTTCGCGCACGACGCGCGCGACGGCTGCATCGAGTTCGGGTTCGCTCGCGACGACCTCGTGGACGAGCCCGACGTGCATCGCGCGTGCGGCATCGAAACGCTCGCCCGTAAGCGCGAGTGCGCGCGCGTGCGACGTGCCGATCTTCGCGAGCACAAATGGCGAGATGACCGCAGGTAGGATCCCGAGTTTTGTTTCGGTGAAGCCGAATCGCGTATCCGCCGAAGCGATCGCGATATCGCAGACGGCGACGAGTCCCGCGCCGCCGCCGAGCGCCGCGCCATGGACGCGCGCGACGACGGCCTTGGGCACGCGATCGATCGTGCGGAACATGCGCGATAACGCGCGTGCATCTTCGCGATTGGCCTCTTCATCGAGATCGAGCGACGCGCGCATCCAATTGATGTCGGCGCCGCCGCAAAACGCGGAGCCCTCGCCTTCAAGCACGATCGCGCGAATCTCGACGTCGTGGCCGAGTTCCTCGAACGCGGCGGTCAGCTCGGCAATCATCGTTGCATCGAAGGCGTTGCGCACCTCGGGTCGCGCGAGGGTGACGTACGCGAGAGCGCCGTCGTGGCGAACGACGAGGCGGGTGCATTGCATCTCCGCGCTATTGGCGTCCGACTGTCGGCTCCCTTACAGCCCGTCGGTATCGCGACCGTGTTAGCATGAAGAAAATGGACGCAACGGCAGGCACCCCACCGGCGCGCGCAGCGACACCGGCCACAACGCCTGGCACGGTCGTGAAACGCCACTCGATCGCAACGCGGCTCACGCACTGGGCCGGCGCGCTCGCGATGCTCGTGCTCGTGATGAGCGGGCTCGAAATTTTTAACGCCGCGCCGTACCTCGACGCAAGCGACCTTAGTTCTCCCGCGCATCGTATTTTTGCGATCGGTAGCGAGACCTTACTCGGCACGACGCACGGCACCACGCAGATCTTCGGATGGCATTTCGATACGACACATGTCCTCGGTGTCACCGATAACGGCCAGGGGGGCGAATCCGAACGCGCGTTCCCTGGTTGGTCGACGTTCCCGGGCTATCAGGATCTCGCCGATGGGCGCCGCTGGCATCTTTTTTTCGGATGGGTGCTCACGATTGCGGGCACGATCTATCTTTTCTTCGGCGCGTTGCGCAAAGAAATTCCGCTCATCGTCGTGCGCCCGTCGGATTTTCCGAAGATGTTGCCGATGCAGCTCTTCTACTTGGGATTGCGCAAAGATCCACCGGTTCACGGCAAGTACAATCCGCTGCAAAAAGCGGGCTATACGCTCATTCTCTTCGGGCTCGTGCCGTTCGTGATCCTCACGGGCCTCGCGCTTTCGCCCGGCGTCGATGCGATCGCAGCACCGCTCACGAACCTTCTCGGCGGTCGCCAATTCGCGCGGACGTGGCATTTTGTCGCGATGATCGGCCTGATCGGATTCACGATCGGGCACGTCGGCCTGGTCCTCGGGACGGGCGTGATCAACAATATGCGTGCCATGACGCTTGGGACGTATCGCCTCGGTAAGAACGAAGGAACGGGTCCGTGAACCGCAAGCTCTTTGTCGCGACGGGTTTGGCCGCAGCGCTCGGTGGTTGCGCGAAACTGACGAACGCGCTCAACGATGCGCCGCAGGTTCATTCGGTGCTCAAGATCGCGGAGAACCTCGACGCCGCCGTGATCGGGACGCACGGTCGAGCGAAGCTCTATAGGGAGGCGGACATCACACGCGTCTTCCCGACCAACGGTGACGATACGCCGAGCATCCCTCAGTATCGGGAGCTCGTGCAGGGCCGGTTTGCCGGCTATCGGCTTCCGATCGGGGGGCTCGTCGAGCGGCCGCAGACCTTCGACCTGGCGGCATTGCGGGCGCTCGCAAATCTCGAGGAGATTACGCGTCACGATTGCGTCGAGGGGTGGAGCGTCGTCGGGAAATGGCGCGGTGTGCCTCTCGCGGACCTACTTCACGTCGTTCGACCCAAACCTGAGGCGCGCTACGTGATGTTCTATTCGTTCGATCGCGACTCGGGCGGCCAGCAGTTTTACGGTAGCATCGACCTCTCGCAGGCGGCGCATCCGCAAACGCAGCTCGCCCTCGATCTCAACGGCAAGCCGATCGACGCCGACCACGGCGGCCCTGTTCGGCTTCGTATCCCCACGCAGCTCGCGTACAAAAGTACGAAATGGGTCCAGCGGATCGAACTCGCCTCGACGTTCAAGCCGATTTTCGGCGGCAACGGTGGCTACTGGGAAGACCAGGGCTATGAGTGGTACGCGGGGATCTGACTTTTCATTTTTCGGGGAGCATTTCCAAAACTTTACAATTGGTGATGTAGCGCGCGAGGAATAACCTGCGTTTTTGGATTTGCAGGTAAGCCCTTTCACACATCAAGTGTGACGGCGGGAACAGACGAAGGGACCGGGTATTAGGACCTATGGCATCGTCACTATCGCATTATAGCCGTAGGGCTCATAGTGTGATAGCAATCGCTTGCTATATCGTTAAGCCACCACTCCTGTTCCTAACAAACAGGTTCTCCTGAAAGAGATGCTCATGACGCACCTTGCAATGAACTTTTCCTTCGCAGCCCTCTCGCATTTCAATTGGGCCTCGATCGCAACGGCGTTCACCACGATGGGCCATGCTGCCATGCATGTCATGGATGGCTCGCAAGTAATCTGGAAGTAGTTCCTGCACCAAGGCCTCCTAGAAACTTGTAGGAGGTCGTCTCGAGTCTATTTGGCGAACGTGAGGCACCCGCGGCATGTATTTTGACGACTTCGTTGGAGTAGCGGTTGGTCGGTTCGTCGGTTAGGCAAATACGCCCGCGCGGTGATACATTCACAAGCGCACTATTTGCCTTTCGTTCGGCTGAATATGACGCGACGTTACAACGGTTAGCTGGCGACAATTCTGTTCGCGCCTCGTTTCTTCGGGCGCGTGTGTTAAGCCGTCAAGGCCTGTTTGACCGTGCGATTGACGAACTCAAGGCGCACAAGCTTGAAGATCTTAAAGACGACGAAGGCGCCGAGCTCTTGGCGCTTTTATCAATGGCTCAAGTCGCGAATCGCAATATGGAATCTGTCGTCGAGCAACTCACGACCGGAAGAATCTTTGCATGCTCCGCGGGTTCCGTCGCGCTCGAGGCTGAAATCGAATTTGCGACCGCTGGTTATTTTTACGCGATTGGCGATTACGCCAGCGCCTCGAATGCTCTAAACCGCTTACTCCAACCGACGCCCATCGATTCGCCTTGGAGAAAAGCTTGCAGTACTACCCACAGCCTTGAAGAAATTCGCGCTCGTGCATATGATCTGCTCGGGCACATTGCCGCGAGAGACCATCGATTCTCAGAGCAGGCAAATCTTATCTATCTCGGCTTTTCCGAGTTAGACGGGCTCGTTGGATTTGACCATTTCATTGAGTCGCAGATGTTGAGCAATCTTGCTAGCA
>ENA-OFCD01000184-OFCD01000184.1-metagenomes-genome-assembly--contig:-NODE-184-length-40782-cov-14.759226_pt1 | contig 40782 bp, 32 predicted proteins | sample MGYA00153392_OFCD01 | MGnify analysis MGYA00153392 | reverse complement strand
CGCTGCGGCCGCTGCCGATCGTCGTGGCCACGGCCAACAACGGCTCGATCTTCCAGGCGGGCCAGTACCGGCCGCTCTTCGAGGACCACCGCGCGCGGCTGGTCGGCGACACCATCACGGTGCAAATCGTCGAGAAAGTCAGCGCCACTCAAAAGAGCACCAGTTCGATCGACAAGAGCGGGGGCATCGCGGCAGGCGTCTCTGCCATTCCGGGACTTGCCGGGAACTCCTTTACCGCCGGGCGCGCCAACATCGGCCTGACCTCCAGCAACACTTTTGCCGGCAAGGGCAGCACCGAGAACAGCAACGATTTCTCGGGAACCATTACCGCCACCGTGATCGAGGTGCTGTCGAACGGGCACCTGCTGATTTCGGGCGAAAAGCAGATCGGCGTGAATCACAACGTCGATGTGCTGCGCTTTTCCGGGCAGATCGACCCGCGTGCGATCCAGGCGGGCAACAGCGTTGCGTCAGCGCAAATTGCCAACGTGCGGATCGAGCAGCGCGGTAAGGGCCAAGCGGCCGATGCGCAGGGAATTGGCTGGTTGGGCCGCTTCTTTTTAAGCGTTCTGCCAACTTAAGTTTGCGCAGAATCGGACGATTAAGGGGCATGTCCGATATGAACAATCTCGAACGTTTCATCGAAAAGCTGGTGCACAGGCTGATCGTGGTGACAGCGGTGGCCGCTTCTGCAGCCGTGTGGTGGCCGGCTCCGGCGCAAGCCGCCCGGCTCAAGGAAGTGGCCTCGGTGCAAGGCGTGCGCACCAACCAGCTGGTCGGCTACGGTCTTGTCGTCGGCCTCGACGGCACCGGTGATCAAACCACGTCGACCCCGTTCACCACGCAAAGCTTGAACGCCCTGTTGCAGCAGATGGGCGTGACCGTGCCGGCCGGTACCAGCATGCAGGTCAAGAACATCGCCGCGGTGATGGTCACTGCGCAACTGCCGCCGTTCGCGCAGCCGGGCCAGCAGCTCGACGTGACCGTTTCGTCGATGGGCAACGCCAAATCGCTGCGCGGCGGCACGCTGATCGCCACGCCGCTCAAAGGCGCCGATGGCCAGATCTACGCGCTCGCGCAGGGCAACCTGATCATCGGCGGCGCGGGCGCCTCGGCCGCGGGTTCGAAGGTGCAGGTCAACACGCTCAACGCCGGCCGCGTGCCCGAGGGCGCGACCGTCGAGCGCGCGGTGCCCACGCCTCTGAATCAGGGCGAGTACCTGCAGCTCGACCTGAACGCGAACGACTACAACACCGCGCGCGAAGTGGCGCGCGCCGTCAACGCGAAGATGGGCGCCGGCGTGGCACAGGCGATGGACGGCCGGGTCGTGCGTGTGCGCATGCCCGAGAACACCGATGCGCGCGTGGCCTTCATGGCCGACATCGAAAACCTGCCGCTCGAACTCGCCGCGCCGGCCGCCAAGATCGTCATCAACGCGCGCACCGGCTCGGTCGTCGTGAACCAGATGGTCACGCTCAACCCGTGCGCGGTGGCGCACGGCAGCCTGTCGGTCACGATCAATTCGACACCGCTGGTGAGCCAGCCGGGGCCGCTCTCGAACGGCACGACCGTCGCCCGCGACAAGGCCGACATCACGATCACACAGGCACCGGGCTCGCTGATCCAGTTGCCGGCAGGCACCAAGTTGGCCGATGTGGTCAAGGCACTCAATTCACTCGGCGCGACGCCGCAAGACTTGCTCGCGATTCTTCAAGCAATGAAGACCGCAGGCGCGCTCAACGCCGAAATCGAAGTGATCTGACATGGCGATCTCAGGCATGTCCAGCACGTCCAGCACCAAGGGCGACACCGGCGCACTCGATGCGCTGCGCGATCCGTCGGGCAGCGCGTTGCGTGCGCGGGCGGCGACCGATCCGAAGGCGGCGATCAAGATGGCCGCGAAGCAGTTCGAGGCGATGTTCATGCAGCAGTTGATGAAGAGCATGCGCGAATCGTCGCTCGGCACCGGCATGCTCGAGAACTCGGGCACGCAGATGGGCACCGAGATGCTCGACACCCAGCTCGCGAACAAGATGAGCGGTGTCTCGGGCGGCTTGGCCGATGTGATCGCGCGTCAGCTCGAGCGTCAGATGAGCGGCCCAATCGGCGCCATCCAGCCACTCGCCGCCGTGCCCGCGGCGGGCGCCGCCGGTGCGCCGGCGGCCAAGGTGTCCAGCATCAAGCCGAGCCAGCAAGAGTTCCTCCGCATGCACACCGAATCTGCCGCCGGTGCCGAGGCGCAAACCGGCATTCCTGCCGCCTTCATGGTCGCGCAGGCGGCGCATGAATCGGGCTGGGGCAAGCACGAGATTTGCAACGCCGACGGCACGAGCTCGCACAACCTGTTCGGCATCAAGGCCGGCGCCTCGTGGCGCGGCAAGGTCACGCAGGTGCTGACGACCGAAGTGATCGACGGCCAGCCGCGCAAGGTGATGGCCAAGTTCCGCGCCTACGAGAGTTACGACGAATCGTTTCGTGACTACGCGCAGCTGATGAAAGACAACCCGCGCTACTCGAAAGTGGTGGCTGCCGGCAACAACGCGCAGGGCTTCGCGCAAGGCCTGCAGCGCGCCGGCTACGCCACCGACCCGGCCTACGCCGACAAGCTGACCCGCGTGATCAACACCACCTTGCGCATGCAGCGCGCATCGCTGCGCGCTCCCGACAGCGTGGCCTGAGGAAAATTCATGAGCGCATTGATGTCGATCGGCAAGACGGCGATGTTCGCCAACTACGCCGCGCTGCAAACCGCCAGCAACAACATCGCCAACGCGAACACGCCGGGGTATTCGCGCCAGACTGCCCAGCTCGCCGATTCGCCTGGCCAGTTGACCGGCGTGGGCTTCTTCGGCAAGGGCGTGACCGTGACGACGATCGCGCGCTCGTACGACAGTTTCCTCACCCACCAGGCCGTTGCCAGCGGCTCGAACGCCGCTGCCGATGCCGCCCGGCTCGACAAGCTGAGCCAGCTCGAAGAAGTGTTCCCGATCGGCAAGCAAGGCATCGGTGCGGCCGCCGGCAACCTGCTCAACGCGTTCGTCGATGTCTCGAACAACCCGAGCGATTCGTCGGCGCGCCAAGTGGTGCTCGGCCAGGCGCAGGAGCTGTCGTTTCGCGTGCGCGCAGCGGGTGACCAGCTCAGCACGCTGCAGGCCGGCGTGACACAAGACGTGAAGGCCTCGGTCGCGAGCCTGAACACGATGGCCGGGCAGGTCGCGAACCTGAACGCCCAGATCGCTGCGACCAAAGGCACCGGCCAGCCGCCGAACCAGTTGCTCGACGAGCGCGACCGGCTCGTCGGCCAGATCTCGTCGGTGATCAACGTCACCAGCATCCAGGCCGATGACGGCAGCGTCGGCCTGTTCATCGGCGGCGGCCAAAACCTCGTGCTCGGCGCCAACGCGAACACGGTCGGTGCGGTGCCCGACACCTTCGACCCCTCGAAGGTCATGCTGACGATGACCGAAGGCGCCGTTCAGCGGCTGATCCCGCCCGACAGCCTCGCGGGCGGCTCGCTCTCGGGCTTGCTGAAGTTCCAGAACGAAGACCTCGCGGCGGCGAAGAACCTGATCGGCCAGCTCGCCACCGCGGTCGCCGGCGCGGTCAACAAGCAGCAGTCACTCGGCCTCGATCTCGGCCAGCCGGCACGCGTCGGCGCACCGATTTTCTCGGTCGGTGCGGCGCGCGTGTTGGCGGCTTCCGGCAACAGCGGCAACGCCGCGCTGAGCCTCGTGGTCGACGATGCCTCGAAGGTGCAGGCGAGCGACTACGCGATGAGTTTCGACGGCAGCGCCTACACGCTGACCCGGTCGAACGACAAGACCGCCGTGCCCGGCAGCCCGTTCACCGTGGCGCAACTCGCCGCAGGCGTGCGCTTCGACGGCGTCACCCTGCAACTCACCGGCGGCGCTGCCAACACCAGCGACCGCTTCGTGCTGCAACCTGTGGCGGTCGCGGCGCAGAACATGCAGACCGTGCTCGCGAGTCCGAACGGCATCGCGGCAGCATCGCCGTTCACCGGCAGCGTCGCCGTCGACAACAAAGGCACGGCGACGATCGCGTCGCTGACGGCGGTCGACCCGTCGTACAACGGCGCACTCAGCGGCACCCTCGCGTTCACGTCCGCGACCGGCGCTTTCACGTGGACGCCGAGCGCGGGCTTGCCCGTCACCGGCCAGTGGACGGCCGGCTCGCCGATCGCCATCAACGGCATCGAGTTGAAACTCGCCGGCGTGCCGCAACTCGGCGACAAGATCACGGTGGCGCCGACCGTCTCGGTCAGCTCGAACAACGGCAACGCGCTGGCATTCGCGGGCTTGGGTGACCGCGGCATCGTCGCGGCGAGCGGCGGTGCCGGCAACAGCGCCGGTGGTCAGACCGTGACCGGGGCTTACGCGGCCGCGCTTGCCGACATCGGCGTGCGTGTGCAAGGCGGCAAGACCGCGTCGACCATCTCGACCGCGGCCGCCAACCATGCCGAAACAGCGCGCTCGAACAAGGCGGGCGTCAACCTCGACGAAGAGGCGGCCAAGCTGATCCAGTTCCAGCAGAGCTACCAGGCCGCGGCGAAGATTCTTCAGGTGGCCCAGCAGATCTTCGACACGATGCTGCAAGTCGCCGCGCGCTGACCTCGAAGCAAACAATTTTTAATCAGGGTGACCCATGAGAATCAGCACCGCCAACGGCTTCAACACCGCGATCGACTCGCTGATGGAGCGGCAAGGTTCGCTCGGCGAAACGCAGATGCAGATGACCACCGGCAAGCGCGTCAACCGCGCGAGCGACGATCCGGCTGCCGCGGCGCGCTCCGAGCGTGCGCAGGCGTCGCAGGCGCGCACGGTCGCGACCCAGCGCGCCGTCGATGCGAGCGACACCGCGATGACGCTGACCGAAGGCGCGCTCGGTGATGCCGACAAGCTGATGCAGGAGACGCGCGAGGCACTCGTCGCTGCCGGCAACGCCACCTACAGCGACACCGAGCGTGCCGGCGTGGCCGACAAACTTTCGGGCCTGCGCCAGCAACTGCTCGCCGTGGCCAACCGCAGCGATGGCGCGGGCAATTACCTGTTCGGCGGGCAGAGCTCGACCGAAGCGCCGTTCTCCGATGCGCCTGGCGGCGTGCAATTTCAGGGCAGCGCGGGCGCCTCGCAATCGGCATCCGGCAACGCGCTGCCGCTCAGCCTCGACGGCAGTTCGGCATGGATGACGGCACGCACCGGCAACGGCGTGTTCGCGACCAGCGCGACCACCGCCACCGGCTCGGCCTGGATCGATGCCGGCAAGGTGACCAACCCGGCGCTGCTCACTGGCTCGACCTACAGCGTGCAGTTCAGCATCAGCGCGGGCGTCACCACGTATTCGGTGCTGAAAGACGGCGCCGCCACTGCGCAGACCAACCTCGCCTTCACGCCGGGCCAGTCGATCCAGGTCGACGGCATGTCGGCCGCGATCTCGGGTGCGCCGGCCAACGGCGACGCCTTCGGCCTCACGCCGGCAACCTCGACCCTGACCGTGTTCGACACGCTCGACAAGGCAATCGCCGCACTCAAAACACCCGGCCGCAACGGCACGCAAATTCAGCAGAGCAATGCCACCGCGCTCACCAACGTCGATTCGGTGATGGGCCAGCTGAGCAGCGCACGCAGCGCCGTCGGCGCGACCATGAACCGCATCGATTCGGTGACCGATCGCCTCTCGGCCTTGAAGCTCTCGAGCAAGACCGAACAATCGAACGCCGAAGACGTCGACATGACCGAGGCGATCTCCGACTTTTCGAACAAACAGACCGGCTACGATGCGGCGCTGAAGGCGTACTCGATGGTGCAGCGCCTCTCGCTGTTCAACTACCTCAATGGCTAGGACCCGACGTGAGTGATCAGGCAATCCTCGGCCAGGTGGCGCTGGGCTACTCACCGTTCATCGACCGCAACCGGGCCGTCACCGCCACGCGGTTGACGGTGTTCCCGCTGCGGCCCGATGCGGTGCTCGATGTCGGCCAGTTGCTGCACGAGGTCGGCAATGTGTGGCCCGCGACCGGCGCGCGCGTGTCGCTCAACGTCGTTAGCGAGACCTTGCTGCAGGGCCTGATGCTCGCGCAGCCTTCGGCCAATTTGATGGTCGAAGTGCCGGCGTTCATGGCGGTCGACCCGGTCAACGTCGATGCGTTGGTCGCGCTGCACGCCAACGGCAGCACCTTGCTGCTCAAAGGCCGGCCGCTGAAGGAGCTGCCGCGCCAAGTGCTGCCGTGTTTCAAGTATTCGATCGTCGACCTGGCCGACGACCGCCGCATCGGCGAGCCGACCGTGCCGCAGGGCATCACGCGCACGATCGGGCACGTGCAGTCGGGCGTGCGCACGGTCTCCGACATGGAAGCCTGTTTCGCGCGCGGCGCCGAAGCCGTGCTCGGTTGGCCGATCGACGATGCCGTCACGACCACCGCGGCGCGCAGCGGCAAGGCGGTCGCTGCACCGGGCATGGCGGCGATCGTCGAACTGATCAACCAAGTTGACAAGGAAGAATCGATCGAGCGGCTCGAAAACACGCTCAAGCGCGACCCGGCGCTCGCGTTCAAGTTGCTGCGCTACATCAACTCGCCGGCGTTCGGCCTGCGCGTGGAGATCAGCTCGTTCCGGCACGCGATCATGATGCTGGGCTACAAGCGCCTCAAGCGATGGCTCGCGCTGCTGCTCGCCACTGCCAGCAAAGACGCGAACCTGAAACCGGTGATGTTCGCTGCCGTGCGCCGCGGCCTGCTGATGGAAGAGCTGGTGCGCAGCAGCGGGGACGAAGAAATGCGCAGCGAGATGTTCATCTGCGGCGTGTTCTCGTTGCTCGACCGGATGTTCCAGCAGCCGTTTTCGCAGTTGCTCGATTCGATCCCGGTGCCCGAGCGCGTGCGCCAGGCGCTGGCCGAAAACACCGGGCCGTTTCAGCCTTACATCGAGCTGGTGCAGGCGGTCGAGGGCGAGGCGCTGTATGAGTTTCGCGGGGCGGCCGACAAATTGATGATGAGCGTCAGCGAGATCAACCGCGCCGAATTGCGCGCGCTGATGGCGGCGAGCGAGCTCTAATAAGTGACCACGCCCGAGCCGTGGTCGCGTGCGGCGGGCTGGCGCGAGTTCTTCGATTTATTGTCGGATGCAGTCGTCGTGCTCGACGGCCAAGCCCGTGTCGTGCTCGCCAACACCGCCGCGCTGCGGCTGCTGCCGTGCGAGGCGGGCGCGCCGATCGATCAGCTGTTACCCACGCTCGGCGCGCCGGCAATCGCATGGCTCTTGCGCGCGGTGGCCGGCGAAGGGGAGGGTGAGCGTGAGGGCAAAGGTGGCTCCTCGGCGCCGCGCGAGATCGAGCTCGCCGACGGCCGTACCGCCACGCTCGCCTGGCGCCGGCTCGACGGTCTGCACTCGGCCCTGCATGTGCTGCCGGTCGGCCCGGCACCACGCGCTGCCGCGCCGCTCACTGCACTGCGCGCGCAGCCGCTCGATGGCATGCGCGAGGGCATTGCGTTCCTCTGGGATTCGCCGTTCCCGACCTCGCTGCAAGGCCCGGACTTTCGCTTTGTGGATGTCAACGCCGCGTTCGCTGAATTTGTCGGCTGGCCGCATGCGCAAATCGTCGGGCGCGATGCGGTCGATTTCCAACCCGAGGCAGACCGGCCACGCATCCTCGCGGCGCGCGAGCGCCTGCGCGCCAGCCCCGCGCCGCGGCTGCCCGATCCAGCGATGGTCGAAACGCGCTTGATCGACTCAAGCGGTCGCGAACGCCGTTTTCGTGTCGCGCGCCGCAAGCTGATCGACGAGGCCGGCCAACCGCTCTACCTCGGCGTGCTGCAGGATTCGACCGCCGAGCACATCGCGCTCGAACGCGCCGACCGGTCGCTGCGCGAGCTCGACGACTGGTTCGATCTCAGCCCCGTCGGCATGGTGCTGCTCGACGAGCGCGGTCTGCTGTTGCGCAGCAACCCTGTTTTCGCGGTGCTCACCGGCACGCCGCCGGTCACGCTCGGCGACGCGCCGGCCGACCTGCGCGCGCTGCTCGGCTGGAACGATTCAACCGGCTTCGCAGGGCTCGAGCCCGGCTCGCTGCCGGTGCAACAGCAGGGCTGGGTCATGTCGGTCAGCGCAGGCACACGCCTGCTGCGCGCGGTGCTGCGCTGCTACCGCACGGCGGGCGGTCAGCGGCGCTACATGGCGATCGTCGAAGACCGCAGCGCCGAAGAAGAACGCGATCTGGCGCAGTCGCAAATCGGCGCGCTGATGGACACGGCCGGCGTCGGCCTTGCGACTTTTCAAGAGTCGTCGGGCTGGGTGCGCCTCGCGCACAGCGGCCGCAGCCAGGCCGACGGCGCCACGGCCAGCAGCGCGGCGCTGCAAAGCATTGGCCGCGACATCGTCGTGCCCGAATCGTTGGCCGAGTTCGAGCGCCTGCAAGCGGCGTTGCGCGCCGCCGAGCGGGCCGAAGTGCGCTACGGCGTCGAGCACCCCGAGCTCGGCCGGCGCTGGCTGCTCACGCGGGTCGAGCCGGCCACGCTCGCCTCCGGCAAGCGCACGACCTCGGTCGTCACGCTCGACATCACCGAACAGCACGAGACGCAGCAGCGCACCGAGCAATTGCTGCACGAACTCGGCACGATTCTGGAGAGCACGACCACCGGCATCGCCTACCTGCGCGGCGACGTGCTGGTGCGCTGCAACCGGCGCTTCATGGCGATGCTCGGCGTGGCCGATGGCAGCGTGGTCGGCCGCACGCTCGAAGAACTTTTCGCGGGCACCGACCTTACCGGCCGCATCGTCACCGACGCTTGGCAGGCGCTGACCGAAGGCACGATCTACGAAACCGAATTCGATGTGCCGACCGGCGCGGCCGACACCGACCCGGCCGGCGGCCGGCGCTGGTATTCGCTCTCGGTGCGCCGCACCGGCCCGGCCGAAGGGCTGCCCGAAGCGATCGCCGTGCTGGCCGACATCACGCGGCTGAAGGTGCAGCAGCGCGAGCTCGAAACGCTGGCGCGCGACCGGGAATTGATGTTCAGCCTGTCGGGCGTGGGCATCGCGTTCTTGCGTGACGGCCGCCTCCAGCGCGCCAACCAGGCGCTCGCGCAACTGGCGGGCTGCAGCGTGGCCGAGTTGTCGACGCTGGCGCCGGCCGAGCTGTTCGCCGATCGCGAGGCGTACGAGCGCGGATGGGCCGATGCCGAGCCGCAGTTGCGCGAGCACGGTCACTGGACCGGCGAGTACCAAATGCGCACCCGCGACGGCCGGCTGCTGTGGGTGCAGGTCAGCAAGCGGCTCGTCACGGTGGGTGACCCGGCCGGCGGCATCATCGCGTCGTACGTCAACGTCGATGCGCGGTACCGTGCCGAGCGCGCGATCGCGCTGCAAGCGGGGCGCACGCGCTCGATCCTCGATTCGGTGCTGGTGGGCATCGTCACGGTCGGGCCGCAGGGCATCGAGTGGATGAACCGTTCGGCGCGGCGCATGTTCGGCGGCGACCTGGCCGAATTCGTGAACCTGCCGATCGCGACGGTCGCGAGCGCCGACCCGGCGCACCCGTTCTTGCGCACCGAGTACCTCACCGAGCTGGTCGAGGGCCAGGCCGAGACCTTCGAGTGCCGGCTGCAGGGTCGCGACGGGCGCGAGTTCTGGGTTGTCGGCAACGTCGTCTCGACCGCGCGCGAGTCGACCGGCCGGCAGCTCACCTACGCGCTGCTCGACATCGAGCGCCGCCGCGCGGCCGAGGCCCGCATGTCACAGGCGCAAGCGCAGCTGCAACGCATCATCGAAGCCGCGCCGCTCGCGATCACGTTGCGCGATGCACGCACGCTCGAGGTGGTGCAGATCAACGGCGTGGCCGCGGCGAACCGCCGCACCACACCCGAGGCGCTGATCGGCTGCACACCCGAGCAGATGTTCGATGCCGAGACCGCAGCGCAGCGCCGCCGCGACATGCTGCAGGCGCTGGCCTCGCCCGAAGTCAGCAAATACGAGTACCGCTCGGAGCGGGACGGCGAGCCGCGCCTCTGGGACGCCCGCTACCTGCCACTCGCGACGACGCCCGGCGCGCCGCCCGACCAGTTGCTGCTGGTCGCAACCGACGTGACCGAACAGCGCGCCGCACAAGAGGCGCGGCTCGAAGCCGCGATCGCGCAGCGCGACATGCTGGTCAAAGAAGTGCACCACCGCATCAAGAACAACCTGCAGGGCGTGGCCGGCCTGCTGCAGCAGATCGCGCAACGCAAGCCCGAGGTCGCGGGGCCGATCGCCGAAGTGGTGAGCCAGGTGCAGGCGATCGCGCAGGTCTACGGGCTGCAGGTCGGCGAGAGCGGGCCGCTGCAATTGACGGGCGTGGTCGGCGCGATCACCGCGTCGGTGCAGCGCACGTTCGGGCGGCCGATCAGCTTCGAGGTGAGCGGCGCGACCGCACCGCAGTGGCTGCTGCCCGAGGCCGAATCGATTCCGATCGCGCTCACGCTCAACGAGCTGCTGACCAACGCCGTCAAGCACAGCGCCGCCATGCCCGAGGCCGAGATCGGCTGCACGCTCGCCTGCACCGACGACGCCGTGACGGTCGTCATCGACAACGCGGGCGCGCTGATCGAGGGCTTCAACTTGGCCCGCATCCCTGGCGGCGTGTCGGGCCTGGGTTTGGTTCGGGCGTTGTTGCCGCGGCGCAGCGCCAGTTTGACGATCGAGCAGCGCGCCGATCGGGTGGTCGCGACCGTCCTGTTGCGGCCGCCGGGCGTGACGCGCGCCGGTGCGGCGTGAAGCCAGGATGCGCGTGCGCAGAATCCCCTGATTGCGCGGGATCGACCCACGGGTGCGCGCGCGGCATTCACGGACAATCCGAAGGATGAGCCCGAACAGAAAAGGAACGATCCTGGTGGTCGACGACGACCGCCTGGTGCTGGCCACGTTGGCGCATGGCCTGTCGCAGGCCGGCTACGACGTGATCGATGCGGATAACGGCGACGACGCGATTCTTCTCGCGCGTGAGCACCGCCCCGATCTGGCTTTGCTCGACATCCGCATGCAAGGCATGAGCGGCTTCGACGTTGCGGCCTACCTGCGCGAGTATTGCCAGATTCCCCTCATGTTTTTGTCGGCGTTCGCCGATGAGCAGACCGCGGCGCAGGTCAAGGCGCTCGGTGCCGTCGCCTACCTGGTCAAGCCGCTCGACATCGGCCAGATCCTGCCGGTCGTCGACACCGCGTTCGCGAACCTCGTGGTGCGCGTCGATGCAGCGCCGGTCGCGGCCGAAGCTGCACCCGTCGAGGTGTTGCCGTCGCCCGAAGTGATGATGGCCATCGGCGTGCTGATGCACCGGTTCTCGTTGACGCGCTGCGCCGCGTTCGAGCGGCTGCACCGCCTCGCCAGCGCCGAAAAATTGTCGATCGACGTGCAGGCCGAACGGCTGCTCGCAGCGGTCGAACTGCTGGCGTTGCCCGCGGCCGGCTGACCCCGACCCTCGACGCGTCAGCCCTCCGTGCCGCCGCCCTGCGGCAACGAGAAGTGAAAGTGCGCTCCGCGGCCCACTGCAGCGTCACCCCAGATTTCGCCACCATGGCGGCGCACGATGCGCCGCACCGAGGCCAGGCCGATGCCGGTGCCGGGAAAATCGTTCGCGCTGTGCAGGCGCTGGAACACGCCGAACAGCCGATCGGCAAAACGCATGTCGAAACCCGCGCCGTTGTCGTCGACGCTGAATGTGTCGGCCTGGGTCGCGTGGCGTGCGAAACCGATGGCCGCGTGCTCGGCCTTGCCGGTGTACTTCCACGCGTTGCCGAGCAGGTTTTCAACCACCACGCGCAGCAGCGTGGGGTCTCCCTGAACCTGCATGCCGGGCTCGATGTCGAGTTGCACGGAGCGGTCGGGCCACTGGCGGCGCAGGTCGTCGGCCACATATCCGGCCAGCTGCGACAAATTGACCGGCTGGTTCGCGAGCGGTTGCGACGAAAGCTTCGACAGCGCCAACAGCGCGTCGATCATGTTGTTCATGCGCGATGCGGCGGCGAGCACGCGGTCGAGGTGGTCGTTGCCGACGCGGTCGAGCAAGCGGCCGTAGTCTTCCTTGACGATCTTCGTAAAGCCTTCGACGACACGGATCGGCGCACGCAGATCGTGCGAGACGGTGAAGCTGAACGACTCGTGGTCGAGCGCCGATACGAGCGCGGCCGGGCGCGGCGCAGCGGCCACCGGCGCCGCCCTTGCAGCGAGTTCGCGAAACGTGCCGTGGTAGCCCGCGAACAGCCCGCTCGCGTCGCTGTAAGCGCGGCCGCGCAACTGCCCACGGCGCGGCGCGGCGCTGCCGGCGCCGACGAGTTCGACCTCGATGTCGTCGAGCGCGGCCGCACGCGCGAGCATGGCCTGCACAGCGGTACCGTCGGTCGGTTTGAACTGGTCCAAAAGCGGTGCCGGCAACAGCGCGGGCGTGGGCCACGATGCGGCCGGTGCACCGTGGGGCGGGCGCACAGAGACGACGCGGTGTTGCGCGTCGCTGTGCCACAGCCACACGTCGAGCAGCGGCTCCAGGCACGCGGTGCGGGCGCGTGCCTCGCGCAATTGCGCATTCAAGCCGGCGTGAGCCCGGGCGACGCGGAACGCAAGCGCGGCGCCGACCACCACCGCAACCGAAAGGAGCGCAGCGAGCGCGGCCAGCACACTCATCGGCACGACGGGCAGGCCCACCTGCGGCAGCGCTGGGCTCGCGCTGCCGGCCTGAACAGTGGCCTGAGCGCTGGCCCGTGCTGGCTGCAATGCCGCGGCCAGCACGCCCCAGCCGAGTGCCCACCACGCACTCGTTCGGCGCAAATTCGCCCTGATGCCACCGACAAAAATCATGCGTTGAATTGTACGTAGCCGCTGGTTCGGACGAAGAAGGCGTGCCAGGGTGCCCGCACGAACCCAGAGTTAAAGTTTTGGGGGAAGATGCCGAAAATTCAGCAGGGGCGCGTGCGCCGGCCTGCTCCGTGGGCTTCGCAAAGCGATGCCGGGTGGCCCGATGACGCGGCGTAGGAGACAATTCGCGTGGACCGTGACCGACGCGCAAGCGTCGGCCTCGAAACAGCACTGATGTCGTCGCGCGAGCCGGGTTGCCGGGCGACGGAGAGTGGTTTCGCAGAATGGGTTTTCATGATCACCGTTTCAAGCCATTTTTACCGGGGCGGATGTCCGCGATGCTGAGCCAGCCGCCGCGCCCGCGCACGCTGATCGACGCCACCGAAGCCACCGTCTCGTCACCGAGCGGCGCTTGCCCATCGGTGCTCGACGCCGCTGCCCTCGCGCGGCTGACCGAACTCGACCCCAAGGGCGAAAGCCGGTTGCTCGAGCGGGTGATGCAGGCCTTTCAAAGCTCGCTCGCGCGCTTGCGGCCGCAACTCGAGGCCGCCAGACGCGACGGCGACCGAGCTGTGATCCGGATGGTTGTGCACACGGTCAAGTCGTCGTCGGCCAGCATCGGTGCGACCCTCGTCTCGCAGCTGTGCGGCCAAATCGAAACCGCGATCCGCGATGGTGCCGATGCCGATGCCGATGCCGATGCCGATCTGAACGCTTCGCTGACTGCCCTCAACCATGCGTTCGACGCCGCTTCAGGCGCAATCGACGCGCTGTTGAAAGCCCGCGCGTGAACGCCCGCCCGACCACCGCCGAAGACGACCTGCCCGCGCAGCCGAAGGTGCTTCTGGTCGACGACGACGAGGTCAACCTGCTGCTCACGTCGATCGCGCTACGCGAGCGCGGCTTCGCGATCACCGAGGCCAGCAGCGGCGAGCAGGCGATCGCGATTTTGGCCGACTGGTTGCCCGATGTCGTCGTGCTCGACGCGGTGATGCCCGGCCTGGACGGCTTCGAAACCTGCCGCGAACTGCGCGTGCTGCCCGGCTTCGAATCGCTGCCCGTGCTGATGCTGACCGGCCTCGACGACGACGCCTCGATCACGCGCGCCTACGAAGCCGGCGCGACCGATTTTTTTGTCAAGTCCACGCAGTGGAGCCTGCTCGCCGGGCGCCTGCGATATCTGTTGCGCGCCTCGCGCACGCGTGCCGAACTCGAGCGCAGCAAGTCACGTCTCGCGCGTGCGCAAGACCTCGCGCGCATGGGCAGTTTCGACTGGCGCCGTGGCCACGGCGGGCCGGTGTTCTCGGTCGAGGGGCTGCGCGTGTTCGGCCTTGGCCCGAACGACGAGCTCGCGTTTCGTCCGCTGCTGCGCATGTTGTCGCAAGACGATCGCGAAGGGCTTGTGCTGGTGCTGCACGAAGTGATGAAGCACAGCACCGTGCTCGCAACCGACATTCCCACCACCTTGCGTGACGGCCGCGCCCGCATCGTTCACGTCGAGGCCGAACCGGAGTTCAACGAGCACGGTAACCTGACCGGCTACAGCGGCATCGTGCAGGACGTGACCGATCGCCGCCTGGCCGAAGACAAGATCCGCCACCTCGCGAACTTCGACGTGCTGACCGGCTTGCCCAATCGTCGCCAACTGATCTGGCGTGCCGAGCGCGCGCTCGAACACGGCCGGCGCCTGAACCATCAAGTGGCGCTGCTGCTGATCGACCTCGACCGCTTCAAGATCATCAACGACACGCTCGGCCACGGTGCCGGCGACGAGTTGCTGATGGAGGTGGCGCGGCGCTTGCGGTCGTGCGTGCGCCACTCCGACCAGGTCACCGAGAGCTCGATCGAATCGCTCGGCTCGCGCTCGCACCGCTCGCTCGAAGCCGTCGGCCGCCTGGGCGGCGACGAGTTCGTCGCGCTGCTGCCCGAGGTGGCCGACGAGCGCGACGCCGAACGCGTCGCCTCGCGCATCCTCGACCTGATGCGCGAGCCGATCTTCGTCGGCGGGCAGGAGTGCTTCGTCACTGCCAGCGTCGGTATCGCGCTCTACCCGCGCGATGGCCTCTCGGTCGCCGACCTGATGCGCAACTCCGACGTGGCGATGTACTCGGTCAAGTCGGCCGGGCGCAATTCGGCATCGCTGTATCGCCCGGCGCTTGCCGGCCAGGGGCGCGAGAAACTCGAACTCGAAAGCGCGTTGCACAAGGCGATCGAACGCGACGAACTGGTGCTGCACTACCAGCCCAAGGTCGACGTGCGCGGCGCCAAGATGGTGGGTGCCGAGGCGCTGATGCGCTGGCGCCGCAACGGTGTACTCGTGCCGCCGCTCGAGTTCATCCCGCTTGCCGAAGAAACCGGTTTGATCGTGCCGATGAGCGAGTGGGCGATCCGCGAGGCGGCGCGCCAGGCGCGCATTTGGCAAGACAGCTTCGGTTTCGCCGATTCGATCGCCGTGAACCTGCCGAACCGGATGTTCGAGCGCACCGACCTGGTCGAGTACATCCACAACGCGGTCACGCAGTACGGCGTGCCGCACCACGCGATCGAGCTCGAGATCACTGAGACCGGTTTGATGAAAGACCTGCAGAACGTGATCCCGTCACTGCACCGGCTCAACGAGATCGGCGTCGAGATCTCGATCGACGATTTCGGCACCGGGTACTCGTCGCTCGCGTATCTGACGACGCTGCCGATCAGCGAGCTCAAGATCGATCGCAGCTTCGTGCGCGACCTGGGCATGACGCCGCAGAGCTCGGCCGTCGTTACCGCGATCATCGCGCTGGCGCGTTCGCTCGGGCTGCGCGTGATCGCGGAAGGCGTCGAGAACCTGCGCCAGATGGAGGTGCTGCACCGCCTCGGCTGCGGCGTGATGCAGGGGTTTCTGTTCAGTCGGCCGCAACCACCCGAAGACATCGAGAAGTGGCTGCAGCAGACGATCCTGCCGCGCAAGGCGCCGTGGATCGGTAAGGCCGGCACGGCAGACAGCGGCGAGATGGGTGAAGTGCTGAAATTTGCCGATGGCCGCGACCCTGCGCGCAGCAAGCCGGAGGTCTGACTGCATGGAGGCGACCCGACCCGCCGCGCTGAGCCCGACATCCAGCGCCGAACCCGACAACGGCCCGGCGATCGCGGGGCTGATCGAGCGCATCGTGCGCGGCATCGAACGCGGCAGCCGCGGCTGGACCATGGCACGCAAGAAAGACAGCCTGCAACGCGTGCTCACCGGTAGCCGCAGCGACGCCAAGCGCCTGCAGCAACGGCTCACACAACTCGTCGCGAGCTGGGACTCCGATGCCGGCGAGGCCGAAGTGGCTGCGCCCGTCGTCGGCGAAGAAACCGTCTTCGCTGCATTGCCGGCCGAGACCATCACCGCCGCACTCGACGCGCCTGCGCCACTGGCCTGGGGCCGTGCGGTCGATGCGCTCGGCGGCACCGTGCAGCTCGCGCTGCCGCCGCAAGACGATGCGCCGCACGCGCTCACCGCCGCGCTCGCCGCGCTGACCGACCGCTTCGGCAGTGAAGGCGCCACGCCGACGCTGATCGACGAGCTCGAAGCGCTGTGCGCCCGCGCGGCGCCGGTGCTGCAGCACCGCCACCACCTGCACGATCAGCTCAAGGTCTTGTGCGCCGAGTTGACGGCGAGCCTGACCGATCTGGCCGAAAACGACAGCTGGGCCAGGGGCCAGTGCGAGGCGATGCAGGTCAAGATCGACGAAGGGCTTTCGGCACGCGGCATCCGTGCCGTCAGCGAGTTGCTGCGCGACACGCGAGCGCGCCAAGGCCAGTTGCGTGACGAGCGCGCGCGCGCCCGCGACTCGCTCAAGGGCTTGATCAACCGCATGCTCAGCGAGCTCGACGAACTCGGTTCGCAAACCGGCAACTTTCACGACAGCGTCGGCCGGTATGCCGACGTGATCGAAAAAGCCGACTCGCTCGAAAGCCTGACCGGCGTGGTGCGCGAGATGGTCGAAGAAAGCCGCACCGTGCAGGCCCTGGTGCAGCAGACCCAGGCGCGGCTGCAGGCCGAACACGGCAAGGCGCAGGGGCTCGCGCAACGCGTCAACGAACTCGAGTCGGAGATGCAGCGGTTGTCGAGCGAAGTGTCGACCGACCAGTTGACGCAAATCGCGAACCGCCGTGGCCTGCTACAGGCGTTCGACGCCGAACGCGCGCGCCTCGAGCGCGCCGCCACGCCGCTGTCGGTCGGCCTGCTCGACATCGACAACTTCAAGCGCTTGAACGACGAACTCGGCCATGCCGCCGGCGACGAAGCGCTCAAGTCGCTCGCGGCAGTCGTCAGCAAAACCTTGCGGCCGACCGACCACGTGGCGCGCTACGGCGGTGAGGAGTTTGTGGTCTTGCTGCCCGACACCCCGGTCGACGAGGGCCAGCTGATTTTGACGCGGCTGCAGCGCACGCTGACCGGCGGTCTGTTCATGCACGAGCACAAGCAGGTGTTCGTGACCTTCTCGGCCGGCGTCACCGCGTACCGGCCTGGCGAGCGCATCGAAGACGCGCTCGAGCGCGCCGATCAGGGCCTGTACGAAGCCAAGCGCACCGGCAAGAACCGCACTTGCCTCGGCTGAGGCTGCGTTTGCGTTTGCGTCTGCGTTTCAGCAACCCTTGAGGTTTGCCGGGCCCGCGCCACTGCTCACCATTGCCAGCACCGCGCCGACTGCTTCGCGGTCGCTCAGCCGCTGGCGTTTGGCCAGCGCACTGGCTTGGGCCGCATGCGACTCCAGCGTGGTTTTGGTCGACAAACCGCTGCAGGCCAGCAGGTACACGATATGTCGCGAGGTGCCGAGCGTGGCGCCGCTGGTCGAGGCGACCCGCGGCCCCATCGCCATCAGGTCGTCGTAAGTCATGCCGATGCGCGGCGCGACTTCGCTGAGGTGCTTGGTCGCGGTGCGGCCCGCGAAGAAAACGACGATGAAAGCCACCGCCAAGCCGAGCCCGACGATCGTGGCGATGTACTTGGCCATGCCTGCTGCCCTGCGTTGAAGTTGTGGGATCGGTGCCCATGTGGGCTGTCGCGGATCGTACAGGCGCAGCGCCGACCGCGTCCACTGCGACAATGGCGGCGTTGCATCGCACGAGGCGCCCATGACCCAGATCCTGCTGCTCAACGGACCCAATTTGAATCTGCTCGGCACGCGCGAGCCGCAGCTTTACGGGCACGAGACGCTGGCCGATGTCGAGGCGCGGGCCAAGCAGATCGGCGGGGAGCGCGGCGCACTCGTCGAATGCTTTCAAAGCAACCACGAAGGCGCGTTGATCGACCGCATACAGGCCGCGCGGGCCGACGGCACTGGCTGGATCGTCATCAACCCGGGTGGCCTCACGCACACCAGCGTCGCGCTGCGCGACGCGCTGGCGGGCGTTGCGATTCCGTTCATCGAAGTGCATGTCTCGAACGTGTACGAGCGCGAGGCTTTCCGGCATTACTCGTTTTTGTCGGGCATCGCAGCCGGTGTGATCGTGGGCTTCGGCGTGGCCGGCTATGCGATGGCGGTCAACGCGGCGATCGACCGGGCATCATCGGCCTGAAGGGCAGAAAATTTCTGTAAATCAGGGGCTTCTCTGTCATCGCGGGTGACCGTTCGGCAGTTAGACACGCATCGGCCGCCCGCCCGTGGCGACCCTCTGTGGAGATCGCCATGTTTCAGACCAGACTGCTCATCGTTCCACTGGCGGCCGCGTTGCTGTCGGCCTGCATCGTCGCGCCGTACCCTTCACGCCGCGCGGTCTATTCGCAGCCCGTGCCGGTCGGCGTCCAGCCGGTGCCCTACGGCGGATACGGCAACTACGGCGACGAGGTCGTCGTCGTCGACATCGCACCGCCCGCGCCGTATGTCGAAGTCGTGCCTGTGATCCCGTATGCCGGCGCCGTCTGGATCGGCGGCTATTGGGGCTGGCGCGGCGGCCGGCATGCGTGGGTGAGTGGTCGTTGGGACCAGCCGCGTGCCGGCTACGGCTGGCGCCCGCACGCCTGGGTTCAGCAGGGCAGCCGCTGGCACCTGCACGCGGGCGGCTGGATCAGGGGCTAAAAAGTGTGAGCCCCTCGGCCAACGGGTACGTTGGCCGATCCCCCGTGGGGATGCAGGCCAGCGGGAGGGCCTCGCAGTGACCTCTCCTAGTCCCGCATCGCCTCGTAGACCGCCGCGGTCGTGTTGACCGCGTGCTCCGCGACCTGCGACGCGTTCGCCGCGAGCACATGCAGCGGGTAGGTGCCCGAGACGACACCGCCGCAGGCCACCTCAACCGCCCGCACCGCCGGTGGCAAGCCTTCGACGGCGTCGGCCAGGCAGTGCACGACCGAGCTGAAGCCGTTGGCGTCGAACAGCAAATCGCCCTCGGTCATCACGCGGTATTCGTACACGTCGTCGGTGCGGTGGATCTCGATGCGGACGATCATGCGGTTGGCCTCGTGGGTTCACGCCGAGCCCGGCGCGGCGGTTGAGTCGATGCTATGCCAGCAGCGCGGGCCAGCGGCACTGTGCGGCATACGCGGCCGAGTGCGGCCGTGGGTGCGGCATGATCGCAAGTCGGCGCGGTCACCAATCGCCGCGCAAACACGATGCCCAAGGTCCACAACCACTACGACAACCTCAAGGTCGCGCGCACCGCCTCGCCCGAGGAAATCCGCGCCGCGTACCGCGGCTTGACGCGCAAGCACCACCCGGATCGCAACCCCGACAACGCCGATGCCGAACGTGTGATGGCAGTCATCAACGTGGCCTACGACGTGTTGTCCGACCCGGTCAAGCGCAGCGAGCACGACCGCTGGATCGCACAGGCCGAAGCCGCGCACGTTCGCGCTGCGCGGCCGGTGCGCAGCCGGCCCACCGTGCACGCGCCGACCGATCGCTACCGGTACAGCCCTGACGCGTTCGAGCGGGCGCAGGCGCTGCGCCTGCGGCAGGTTCGCGCCGAACGCCGCGTGCGCCATGCCGTAGCTCACCTGACGCGACACCGCATCGCTTACGGCCTCGCGGCGGTCGCTGCGTTGTGCCTGGCGGCGGTCGGGTTGTCGGCGCTGCGCGCACCGGATCTGCCGTCGGCCACCGCCATGGCGCTCGCCGCCAGCACGCGGCACGTGGCCGGCTATGCGCGCGCGGCGAGCGCTCCGAACGGCGAGCGCTGGCCGCGCCTATCGGGCTACATCGACGGGTATGGGCAGATGAACAAGGACGGCCAGTCGAATGTCACGGTCGAGAACGCGCACAACGACACCGACATGTTCGTCAAGCTGTACTCGCTCGACGGGCCGACCGCCGTGCCGGTGCGCACCTTCTTCGTTGCAGCGCGCGATCGCTTCACGCTCGACGGGCTGACGGCCGGCACCTACGACCTGCGCTACCGCAACCTCGCCAGCGGCGAGCTCTCACGCTCGGCGGCGCTGATCATCGAAGAAGTGGTCACGCCGCAGGGCAAGCAACACAGCGCGATCGGCATCAAATTGTACAAATCGGTCGACGCCAACATGCAGGCCTACTCGCTCGGCGACGCCGATTTTTGAGTGGCGCGACGAGGGCGAACTGCCTCGCCGGGCGCGGTTGAACCGGGCGCTTCAGGCGACGATGCCCTTGGCGCGCAGCAAGGCGATCTGCTGCGCCGACAAGCCGATCTCTTGAAGCACCGCATCGGTGTCGTCACCGAGGTGCGGCGCGGACGTGCGCAGCGTGCCCGGCGTGGCCGAAAGCTTGGGCACGACGCCGGGCACGTCGAGCTCGTGACCGTCGCGTGTGGTCTGCTTCAAGATCATGTCGCGGGCGCGGAAATGCGGGTCTTCGTGGATGTCTTTCGCGGTGTAGACCTTGCCAGCCGGCACCCGCGCGGTACCGAGCAGTGCGAGCACCTCGTCGACGCGGCGCGCAAGCGTCCAGTGCCCGATCGCGGCGTCGATTTCGGCGACGCGTGCGACGCGACCGGCGTTGTCGGCGAGGTCGGTCGCGCGGCCGAGATCGTCGCGCCCGATCGCCGTCATCAGGCGTTTGAAAATGCTGTCGCCGTTGCCTGCGACCAGCACGTAGCCGTCAATGCAGCGGTAGGCGTTCGATGGTGCGATCCCCGGCAGCGCGCTGCCAGCGGCCTCGCGCACCACGCCGAACGCGCTGTACTCGGGAATCAGGCTTTCCATCACGTTGAACACCGCCTCGTGCAGCGCCACGTCGATCACCTGGCCCGTGCCGCCGTTGACCGTGCGGTGGTAGAGGGCGGTCAGCACGCCGATCGTGCCGTGCAGCGCGGCGAGCGTGTCGCCGATCGACACGCCCACGCGCACCGGCACGCGACCGGGCTCGCCGGTGAGGTGGCGCAAGCCGCCCATCGCCTCGCCGATCGCGCCGAAGCCGGGCAGGTCGCGGTACGGGCCGGTCTGGCCGTAGCCTGAAATCCGCAGCATCACGAGGCCGGGGTTGAGCGCGCGCAAGTCGTCCCAGCCCATGCCCCAGCCTTCGAGCGTGCCGGGGCGAAAGTTCTCGATCAGCACGTCGGCCTCGGCGATCAACTGGCGTGCGATTTGCTGGCCCTCGGCGGCACGCAGGTCGAGCGCGATCGAGCGCTTGTTGCGCGACGAGACCTGCCACCACACCGAGGTGCCGTCTTTGGTGTGGCGCCAGTTGCGCAGCGGGTCGCCGGTGCCCGGCGCCTCGATCTTGATGACGTCGGCGCCGAATTCGCCGAGCGTCTTGCCGGCGAACGGGCCGGCGATCAACTGGCCCATCTCGACAACGCGCAGGCCTTGCAGCGCACGGGGCGACATCGGCAACGCGCTGGGTTCGGACATCGGGTACTCGCGTTGGTGGAAGCGGTGAGATTCGAACTCACGGAGGAGTTGCCCCCTCGGCAGTTTTCAAGACTGCAGCCTTAAACCGCTCGGCCACGCTTCCCGGCTTAAAAACGACGAGTCCCGATTGTATCGAGCCGGTACCCGCCCCCTCAGAACTTGGCGGTCAGCGAGACCCTGAAGGAGCGCGATTCGATCGGATGGAAGTGGATGTCGGCAACTCCCTCGGCCGGTTCGCCGGGGAGCCTTGACGTGTAGTAGTAGTCGATCGCCGAGACTTTGCGGTTCGTCAGGTTGAAGCCCTCCAGTTCTACCGTCAAGGCAGGGGTGATCTTGTAGCCGAGGCGGCCGTTGAGGCCCGAGGTGGCCTTGGACCGGACCGAGTTGTCTTCGATCAGCGGCCGCGGCCCGAAGTACCGGAGCTGCAACGCGCCGAACCACGGCCCGAGGTTGTCGACCGCGATCACGAGCGATGCCACACCCTCGACCGCACCCGGAATGCGGTTGCCCTCCGGCGCGTCACCACGAAAACGCGCCCGTGCGAAAGCGATGTCGGCGTCTACCGTCAACCAGTTGTCGAGCTTGTAGTAGTTCGCCAACTCGAAGCCGATGCGCCGGCTCGGCCGACCGGCCTGGGTGTTGCCCGCGTCGCCGACAAAGACGAGTTCGGACGCGAGATCGAGCCCGTACACCGACAACGCGGTCTGCAGGCCGGGCAAAACCGAAGTGCGAACGCCGAGCTCGAGGCCCTTGGAGCGCGGCAGTGGGGTCACCCTCTCGGCCGGGTCGCCGGTTTTCGGGTCGACCGAGATGACCGTGCCGCGCGCGTCGTTGCTGTGAAAGCCGCTGCCTAGGTTGACGTAGAACTCGCTCTTCGCCCATGGCCCGAAGATCAGGTTGAGCTTCGGGCTCACGATGCTCGCGGTGCGTTTGCCCGAGTTGGCGGCGAGGTCGCTTTGCACGTCGAAGCGGAAGGTGTCGGCGCGCACACCTGCGACGGTGCGAAAGCTCGGCGTCCAGCGGATCGCGTTGTCGAACCACAGCGCAGCGCTGGTCTCGACGATGTGGTCACGGCGTGTGGTCGATAGCAACTCCCGTGCTTTCGTGTTGGTCAGCGCGTTGTGGATGTTGTCGTTCTGGAGCTGCACGCCAACCTGGTTTTCCATGTCGCGATCGAAGAGGCTCATGGCCCACGAATGGCGCGCGTTCACCGCTGTCATCGTTCGGCGATCGGGCTGGTTGAACTGGTCGCCGTCGATCGGGTTGTCGAAAAAGTAGGTGAAGTTGGAGAACAGGTCGAGCTTCCAGTGGGTGATGTAAGCGTTGACCTCGGTCGACGAAGTCGCCGTGCTGCTTCGCCACGCACCTGACAGGCTGTAACGGTGCGACCCGCCGCCATCGGTCGGGTCGATCGGATCGAAGCGGCCGAGCTGGCTGCTTTGCACGGCGCGCAGCGGGATCTGGTCGGTGGCGTTCCACTTGGCTTGGTACGCCATTCCGGTCACGTTCCAGCCGTTGGCCCTGTCGCCTTGCGAATAGCGCAGTACGCCGTTGTACTTGCGGTAGTCGTCGGGCCGGGTGAACGGGCCGTCGTTGTGCATCGCCTCCAACGCGTAGAGCAGCTTGCCAGCGCCCAGCGAAGGCGAATCGGCGAGCAACACGCGCCGATAGCCGTTTTCACCGAAGCCGACGTTGGCGATGCCCGAATCGAGCGCATCGAGGTACGTGATCTCGACTGCGCCGGCCGACGAAAAGTCGCCTTCGCTCGCGTAATACGTTCCCTTCCGGTAGCGCAGGTCGGCGGCGAGTTCGGGGATCAGAAAATTGAGGTCGGTCCAACCCTGCCCGTGACCGTGACTGCGCTGGTTCACCAGCATGCCGTCGACGGTGGTGCGCAGGTCGGTGCCGTGGTCGAGGTTGAAGCCGCGCAGGTAGAACTGGTTCGCCTTGCCTTCGCCGCTGTGCTGGCTGACGATCAAACCAGGCGTAGCTTCAAGAAGTTCACCCGGCCGATAGGCATTCCGGGCGTCGAGTTGCTGCTTGGTCACGGTACCCACGTTCGCCGAGTCGGCCACGCCGGTCAGTGTGCCGGTGACGGTCACCTTGGGCAGCTCCTGTTCACCGCCGGCCCAGGCGGCGGGTGCCCACCCCGAAGCAATGACCAATGCCAGAAGTGACGATCTGAATTGGCCGAGATGTGAGTGACGGGTTCGAAGCGCGCGCGGGCGGTTTCCGCGCTGCGGTTGGTTTGTCTGCAAGATGTTCTCCAGTCGAGCCTTCGGCGTGAAAGGTCGTTCGGTCATGTGTGGCGCATGCGCGATCGCGCTCGGAAAACCCGAGCCCGCGCTGATGCGCTGCTATGGCGGCAGCAGCCGCCGAGCTGACTTACGCCGAGGCCTGGGGCGGCCGATCGAGCGGAGAGACGCACCGGGTCTGGAACCTCCCTGACGCGGCAGCACCGCTGGACGAGACAGGCTCCGCCATGCACCAGATTCCCGAGGTCGGAATCAGCGCCAGCACCGAAAGGCCGCTCGGGCCGATGGCTTCGTCGGCGTCGGGCGCATCGATCGCCGTCACGAGAACGCTGGGGTCGCTGCGCGCGTGGTGATGGCGCTGCGAGGCGCTGCCAGCGTGAACGTGCCCGCGGAGGGCCAGCTGAAGGGCGTGCTTCACCGGCGCGGCCTTCCAACGTCGAACGTCCTGCAGGACCAGTGGCGGCGCGGACGCCGTCTGGTGCTGGTGGACCGGGCCTTTTACGCCGAACACGCCGACCGCGGCGCCTTGCAGCGGCAGCACGAGCGCCAGCAGCCACATCACGAGCAAACGTGTGGTGCGTGCGGCAAGCGGGGTGCGGTTCAGTGCGGACAAGGTGGCTTCAATCGCATGGCGACCGAAAGCATACGCGGGCGTTGTGACCGCGGATGCACCGCGCGTCGGGCGCTCAGCCGCAGTCGACCTGAATGATTTCGCGCCGGTCACCGTCGATGCGCGCAGCGGAAAGTTGGCGACCCCAGACGCAGCCGGTGTCGAGCGCGAGCAGGTCGGCACGCGATATCAGGCCGAGGTTGGCCCAGTGGCCGAACGCGATCGGCGTGCCCAGCGTGCGCCGCCCGGGCACCTCGAACCACGGGTAGAAGCCGGGCGGCGCGCCGTCGGCACCGTCTTTCGTGACGAGGTCGAGCGTGCCGTCGGCAGCGACGAAGCGGGTGCGTGTGAGTGCGTTGATGACGAAGCGCATGCGCTCGGCGCCAATGAGCGAATCGCTCCAGCGCGCCGGGCTGTCGCCGTACATCTGCGGCAAAAACTCTGCGAGTGTGTCGCCGCGCAACAGCGCCTCGACCTCGCTGGCGAGCTGCAAGGTTTGCGCCGCATCCCACTGCGGTACGACGCCCGCGTGCACCATCAGCCAGCCATGCTCGAACACTGCCATGCGGCGCTGGCGCAACCAGTCGAGCCACGCGTCTCGATCGGGCGCATCGAGAATCTCGCCGATCGTGTCGCCCTTGTGCGGCTTGCGCACGCCGTGCGCGACCGCGAGCAGGTTCAGGTCGTGGTTGCCGAGCAGGCAAGTGGCCGAATCGCCGAAGCCGCGCAGCCGTCGCAACGTTTCCAACGACTGCGGGCCGCGGTTGACGAGGTCGCCGAGCAGGTAGATGCGGTCGCGCGACGGCGAGAAATCGATCTTCGCAAGCAGCGCGTCGAGCGCCCCGCAACAGCCTTGCACGTCACCTACGAGATAGTTCATGCGCCGATCGTAGCGGTGGTGATGCTGCGAGCGCAGCGCAGCGCAGGGCAGGGCAGGGATTCTGCTAATCTGGCATCCCTCTCATTGCCGCGCGCCCCGCATGGACGTTGCCCTACTCGTCTTCCTGATTTTTTTGAACGCGCTGTTCGCCATGTCCGAGATGGCGCTCACGGCGAGCCGCAGGGCGCGGCTGCAGGTGATGATCGAGGCCGGCGAGTACGGCGCGCAGACCGCGATGGACCTGCACGACAACCCGACCAAGTTTCTTTCGGTGGTGCAGATTGGCATCACCTCGATCGGCGTGCTCAATGGCATCGTCGGCGACGCCGCGTTCTCGGCACCCTTCGCGCACTGGCTGCACGAGCGGTTCGACATTTCCGCACGTGCCGCCGAGATCAGTGCCACGGCGATGGTCGTCGTCTCGATCACCTTCGTTACCATCATCTTCGGCGAGCTCGTGCCCAAGCGCATCGGCCAGACGCACCCCGAATCGGTGGCTCGGATGGTCTCGCGGCCGATGGAGTGGCTCTCGCTGATCGGCCGGCCGTTCGTGTTGTTGCTGACGGTGTGCACGAACACGACGCTCAAGCTGCTCGGCATCAAGGCCGGCCCGGGCCGCAGCGTGACCGAAGAAGAAATTGCGGCGAGCCTGGAAGAGGGGTTCGACGCCGGCATCATCGAAGCCCAAGAGCACCAGATGGTGCGCAACGTGTTTCGCCTCGACGACCGGCAAGTCGGCTCGATGATGATCCCGCGCGCCGAAATCGTCTGGCTCGACGTGGCGGCCTCGACCGACCAGGTGCTCGCGCTGATCGGCAATGAAGAACATTCGCGCTACCCGGTTTGCCGCGGTGGTCTCGATGACGTGCTCGGCGTGATCTCGGCGCAAACACTGCTGCAGCAAGCGATGAAAGGCCAGGCGATGGCGTTGGCTGAAGGGTTGCAGCCGTCGGTGTTCGTGCCCGAAACGCTTTCGGGCATGGAGCTGCTCGAGCACTTTCGCGCGTCGAGCGCGCAGCTCGTGTTCGTCGTCGATGAATACGGCGAAGTGCAGGGCATGATCACCGTGCGCGACGTGCTCGAAACCATCACCGGCGAATTCACCACACCCACCGCCGAAGACGCGTGGGCGGTGCAGCGCACCGACGGCAGCTGGCTGTTCGACGGCCTGATCCCGGTGCCCGAACTCAAAGACCGGCTCAACCTGAAAGAGCTGCCCGAAGAAGACCGCGGCCGCTACAACACACTGGCCGGCATGATCATGCTGCTGCTCGGCCGCCTGCCGCACACCACCGATTCGGTCGAGTGGGATGACTGGCGTTTCGAGGTCGTCGACCTCGATGGCAAGCGGGTCGACAAAGTGCTCGCCAGCCGCCTGCCGAGCGAACGCGACGCGGCAGCGGCGCACTGATGTCGGCCGCGCTCTTCGATCGTTTTCTCTCGACGCCGGCGATGACCGAGGTCTTCGGCGAGGTCGCTGTCGTGCAGGCCATGCTCGATTTCGAGGCTGCGCTCGCGCGGGCGCAGGCGGCCGAAGGCGTGATCCCGGGCACTGCGGCGGGGCCGATCGTCGCAGCCTGTCGTGTCGAGCGCTTCGACCTCGATGCGATCGTGCGTGACGGGTCGGTCACCGGCACGCTCGTGATCCCGCTGGTCAAGCAGCTCACCGCGCTCGTCGCTGCAGACGACGCGACCGCTGCCGGCTTTGTGCATTGGGGCAGCACCAGCCAGGACGTGATCGACACCGCGATGGTGCTCGCCACACGCCGCGCCGTCGCCCTGATCGATGTGCGGCTCGGCGACCTGACGAACGCGCTGCTGAAACTCGTCGATGAACACGGTGACGCGCCCATGATCGGCCGCACGCTGATGCAGCCGGCACTCGTCATCAGCTTCGGCTTCAAGCTGGTCGCGTGGGTCGCGCCGCTGGTGCGCGCGCGGCAGCGGCTTCGCGATGCGGCGGCAGCGGCGCTGAAGCTGCAGCTCGGTGGCGCCGTCGGCACGCTCTCGGTGATGGCCGATGCAGGCGCGGCCGTCGCGCGGCGCATGGCCGACGACCTGGAGTTAGGTCATTCACCCGGCGCCTGGCACACGCAGCGCGACGAATGGGTCGCGCTCGGCTGCGAAGTCGGCGTGCTGTGCGGCTCGCTCGGCAAGATCGCCAGAGACATCTCGCTGCTCGCGCAGGGCGAGATCGCCGAAGTGGCGGAGCCTTCGGGCAACGCGAACGGACAGAAGCGCGGTGGCTCATCGGCGATGCCGCACAAGCGCAACCCAATTGCCGCGATGATCGCGATCGCGGCCTCGCTCCGCGCACCACACCGCGTGGCCGCACTGCTCGCCGCAATGCCGCAGTCGCACGAGCGCGGCCTCGGCAACTGGCAGGCCGAGCTGGCCGAGTGGCCGGGGTTGTTCATGTCGGCACACGGCGCGGTCGATGCGCTGGCCGATGCGGCTGCCGGGCTCGCCGTCGACACCGCACGCATGCGCCGCAACATCGATGCACTCGGCGGCCTCGTGTTCGCCGAAGGTGCAGCGTTGCTACTCGCACGCCACCTCGGCAAGGTGCGCGCGCAAGGTTTGCTCGAATCGTTGTCGCGCCGCGCGGTGAGCGAGCAACGGCCCTTGCTCACGCTCGTGCAAGAGGCCGTCGCCGCTACCGCGACGCTCGGCGCGAAGGTCAGCGCCGACGAGCTGCGCGCGGTGTTCGATGCTGATGCCGCGGCGCGGCAGGCGAGCGCATCGGTGGCGGCGCAGTGGCGGCTGGTACGCGAGCGGGCTGCAGCGTTCGATTCGACAACGGTCGCGTTGAACTGAGTCAACTCGCCGCGATGGCTGCGCAGATAGACTGATCCGACTTTTCGCTAGAGGTACACGACATGAAACTGACCGCCGTCTATCAAAAAGTACCGGAGGGCTACATCGCCTTCGTCGAAGAGTTGCCGGGAGCGAACACACAAGGTGACACGCTCGACGATGCCCGCGACAACCTGACCGAAGCCGTGGCACTCGTGCTCGAAGCCAATCGTGCCCTCGCTGAAGAATCGCTGGTCGGAAAGGACGTCATTCGCGAGGCGCTGATCGTCTCGGAAGCATGAAGCGGGCAGATCTTGTTCGTCATCTCACGAGGCATGGGTGCGAACTTCTTCGGGAGGGTGGGCGTCACTCCCTCTACGTGCAGCGTTCCACCGGCAAGGCGTCTGCGGTAGCGCGACACCGCGACACCGCGAGATCAACGAGATGCTCGCGCTCAAGATTTGCAAGGACCTCGAGGTTCCACCTCCGAAGCAATGCAGCACCACAAACAGACATGTTGAGCACGAGATGACCCAAACCGACGAGCGCCGAGACGACTTCGACCGCGGCGTGAAGAACCGCCGCGCGACCCTCGGCGATGCGTGGGTCGACCAGTCGCTCGACAACGCGAACGAGTTCAACGCCGAGTTCCAGTCGTTGATCACACGCTACGCGTGGCATGACATTTGGGGCCGCCCCGGGCTCGATCACACGACTCGCCGCATGCTCGTGCTCGGCATGACGATGGGGCTGGCGCGCTGGGAGGAGTTCGAGCTGCATTGCCGAGCCGCGATCCGCGGCGGCGTGCCGCTCGCGACGATCAAGGAAGTGCTGATGCAGGGCGCGATCTACTGCGGTGTGCCGGCTGCAAACACCGCTTTCAAGATCACGATGGACATCCTGCGCGGAGAAGGCCTGTTGCCGGCGCCAGCGCCGCTCTCGGCTGCGGCGCGCGTGGCGGTGCACCACACGTTCAGCCAGCCGCAGCTCGCGGTCGCACTGCAAGGCCCGTCACAGGATGGCGCCGCGCCGATCGTGCTCAGCCACGCGCTCGGCCTCGACCTGCACATGTGGGACGCGCTCGCCGCGCAGCTCGCCGCAGCGAACCACCCGGTGCTGCGCTACGACCACCGCGGCCACGGCGGCTCGGCCGTGCCGGCCGGGCCGTACACGATGGACGACCTGGTCGACGACGCCGCGCGGCTGCTTCGCGAGTGGGGCCGCGGCCCGGTCGTGTGGGTCGGGCTGTCGATGGGCGGCATGGTGGGGCAGGGGCTGGCGGTGCGCCACCCCGAATTGATCAAGGGGCTGGTGCTCGCGAACACGACCTCGCAGTACCCGCCGGCTGCCGGTGCGGTCTTCGAGCAGCGCATCGGCGCGGTGCGCGCGGGCGGCATGGCGGCGATCGCAGATGCTGTGCTCGAACGTTATTTCAGCGCCGCGTTTCGCGCGGCGCAGCCTGAGGCCGTTGCGACCTTCCGCGCCAAGGTGCTGAACACCGATGCCGCCGGCTACGTGGCCTGCTGTGCGGCCGTCGGCAAGGTCGACTGGCTGGAGCGCTTGAACACCGTGGCCTGCCCGACGCTGGTCATCGCCGGTGCACTCGATGTGGGCGCCCCGCCGGCCATGTCGCAAACGATGGCCGAGAAGATCGAGGGTGCCGAGCTCGTGGTCTTCGACGACGCCTCGCACCTCAGCGTGATCGAGCAGCCGGCCTTGTTCGCGCAGACGCTGCGGGCATTTCTCGCGCGCATCGGTTGACGCGGCAGCGGGGCGGCGGAATACCGGCCCAGGCACTGGCGTGCCGAGGCACCGGTTCTCGCGACCGCTGGAAACCCCGTGTCGCCTCGCTCACCGACAAATTTAGAATCGACGGACACTCTCGGCACGCGGCTTGCGAACGTCAGGGTGGACACACCCGAGGAGGAGTTCATGTCAACGAATAAACCAGCCCTGCTGGCGCCGGCCCTGTTGCTCTCTGCCCTGGCAGCGCTCGCTCTCGCGGGTTGCGGCGGCAACAACGACGAGGTCGCCGACACCGCCTGTGCCGTCACCAGCGCGAGCGGCAGCGTCGTGGTCGGCTCGGGCCTGCCGGGCGACCCGGCCGCGCCCGAACCGGCGTCGGGTTACCGCATCGGCCACAAGCCGGTGCTCGCGAAAAATTACATGGTCGTCACCGCGAACCCGCTCGCCAGCAAGGCCGGTTGCGATGTGCTGAAGGCCGGCGGCACGTCGGCAGATGCAGCCGTCGCGGTGCAGATGGTGCTCGGCCTGGTCGAGCCGCAGTCGAGCGGCCTGGGTGGCGGCGCGTTCATGCTTTACTACGACGCGAAGGCCAGGACCGTGCAGTCGTACGACGGTCGCGAAACCGCGCCCGCCACCGCCACCGTGAACTACCTGCGCTGGGTCGACGACGCCACCGACCAGAGCCCACCCTTGCCGAGCGCACGCACCAGCGGCCGCTCGATCGGCGTGCCCGGCGCGGTGCGCATGCTTGACCTCGCCCACAAAGACCACGGCAAGCTGCCGTGGAAAGATCTGTTTTCCCCTGCCATTAAGCACGCGACCGACGGATTCGCGATCAGCGGGCGCTTGGCCGCTGCGATCGGCGATCCGGTGTTCGGCGCCCGCGCCAATTTCCTGCGTGATGCAGAGGCCACCGCGACCTACCTGAACGCCGATTTGTCCGCCAAGACGCTCGGCACCATCCTGAAGGTGCCGGCATACGCCGAAACGCTGACCACGATCGCCAACGATGGTGCAGATGCGCTTTACAGCGGGGCAATCGCACAGGCGATCGTCGCGAAGACGGCGATCGCGACGAGCGCCGCCGATGGCAGCGCGATCACCCCCGGCAAGCTGAGCCTCGCCGACCTGTCCGGCTACCAGGCGAAGAAGCGCGAGCCTGTTTGCACCACCTACCGCGCCTACTGGGTCTGCGGCATGCCGCCGCCCTCGTCCGGCGGCATCACCGTGGCCTCGACCCTCGGCGTGCTCGAGAACTTCAACCTCGGCCCGTATGCGCCGACCGCGCTCGACCTCGAAGGCGGCAAGCCCCAGGTGCTGGGCGTGCACCTCGTCAGCGAGGCCGAACGCCTGGCCTATGCCGACCGCGACAAGTACATCGCCGACACCGATTTCGTGCCGCTGCCCGGCGGCACCTCGGACACGTTGCTGAACAAGAGCTACATGAAAAGCCGCGCGGGACTGGTGCGGCTCTCGGGCAGCCTCGGCACCGCCACAGCCGGCAACTTCGGGCCGACGCCGCTCGGCATCGACCGCACACCCGAGAGTGGCACCACGCACATGACCATCGTCGACCGCGACGGCAGCGTGCTCGTCATGACCACGACAGTCGAGAGCGGCTTCGGCTCGTACCACATGACGCGCGGCTTCATCCTGAACAACCAGCTGACCGACTTCTCTGCCGCGCCCACCGACGCCACCGGCGCGATCATCGCGAACCGGATACAGCCGGGCAAGCGCCCGCGCAGTTCGATGGCGCCGACGCTGGTGTTCAAGACCGCCGCCGATGGCACGAAGGGCGACTTCGTGATGGCCACCGGTTCGCCGGGCGGCAGCACGATCATCCAGTACGTCGTGAAGACGGTGATCGGCGTACTCGACTGGGGGCTCGATGCGCAGCAGGCCACCTCGATGGTCGACTTCGGTGCCTCCAACAACCCGACGACCAACGTCGGCGGCGAGCACCCGAACGTGGTTGTGGGCACCAACAAGGGCGCCTCTGACCCGCTCGTCGCCGGACTGCTCGCACTCGGCCACACGGTCTCGGTGTCAGCGCAGTCGAGCGGCATCGGCACGGTGGTCCGTGTGCAGTCGAACGGTGCGCCAGCCCTGCAAGGCGGCGCCGACCCGCGCCGCGAAGGGTTGGTGCTGGGCGACGTCTTCACTCCGTGACGAGCGATGCTGCTGCTTCTTCAGTGAGTGGCCTCGAGGACAAGCAAGCCGGCATGACCGCCTGCGAAGTCCTTTTTACCGGGCTCTACCCGGAGCTCAAGCGTTTGGCGCGCAGCCGGTTGCGGCGCGGTGCGGCGTTGACGCTCGTCGACACGACCGCCCTCGTGCACGAGACCTGGCTTCGACTCTCGCAGCGGCACGGCATCGCATTGACCGAACGCGCGCACTTTCTCGCTTACGCGGCCAAGGTGATGCGCTCTATCGTCGTGGACCACGCGCGCCAGCGACTCGCCGAGAAGCGCGGCGGCGCCGCGCCCCTTGCCGACATCGATGAGCAGCCGCACCTGGCGGCGCCCTCGCAATCATCCGACGTCCTCGCGCTCAACGATGCCTTGCAAGCGCTCGAGAAGCTCGACCCTGCGTTGGCTCAACTGGTCGAGCTGCGTTACTTCGCCGGCATGAGCGAAGACGAAACAGCAGAGGTGCTCGGCAGCTCCAAACGCACGGTGCAGCGCAATTGGCAAAAGGCACGCGCGCTGTTGCTCGAAGTTTTGGACTGATGCGGATCGTCGTTGGCGTTGACTTGGCACGGTTTGCGTATTGATCGGCAATCTGCATCGAAAAGAACCTGCCAATGTCCACCGACTGGTCCCTGCTGTCGCGATTGCTCGACGAATCGTTGGCACTGCCGGCAGCACAGCGTGCTACCTGGCTCGCCGCCTTGGAGGGCGAAGCTGCCACGTTGCGCCCTCGGCTCCAGGCGTTGCTGCAGCGCGGCGCCGATGCAGCGGCGCAAGGTTTCCTGGAGCGACCCCCCGACTTCACGCTCCCTGGCTCGGGCGACGAGGCGGAATCCCTGCACGCGGCCGGCGAAGAGATCGGGCCATGGCGCCTCACAAGCTTGCTCGGACAGGGCGGTATGGCCGAGGTCTGGTTGGCCGAACGCATCGATGGTTCAGTGGTGCGCGGCATCGCTCTCAAACTGCCACGACCAGGATTCGCGACCGGCCGAATGGCCGCGCGCTTCGCCCGCGAGCGTGAGTTGCTCGCCCGCCTGACGCACCCGGGCATTGCCCGCCTCTACGACGCGGGGACGACCGACGCTGGGCAGCCCTGGCTGGCGATGGAGGCCATCGATGGCATCCCGTTGGTGGCGTGGTGCGAGGAGCGACAGGCCAATCTGTCCAAACGCATCGATCTGATCCTGCAAGTGTGCGACGCGTTGCAGCATGCCCACGGTCGACTCGTCGTGCACCGTGACATCAAGCCGAGCAACATCCTCGTGACCGCCGCCGGCGAAGTGCGCCTGCTCGATTTCGGCATCGCCAAACTCCTGCAGCCTGCCTCGGGTGAGCCGCGTACCAGCCTCACGCACATCAGCGGGCGACCGATGACGCCCGAGTACGCCAGCCCGGAGCAAATTCGGGGTGAAGAGCCGGGAATTGCCGCCGATGTTTATGCGGTCGGTGTGTTGGCTTATCGACTGCTTGCAGGGGTAGGACCTTATGAGCCGAGCCAGCCGACGGCCGCGGCGTTGGAAGCGGCCATCCTCGATCAGGAAGTCAGGCGACCATCGGCCCGCATCACCCACCGACAGTTGCGGCGGCGACTCCGTGGTGACCTTGACGCGATCGTGCTCCGGACCTTGAGCAAGCGGCCCGAAAACCGCTATCCGACCGTCGATGCGCTCGCGACCGATCTCCGACGCTTCCTTTCAGGCCTGCCCGTGTTGGCACGCCCCGACTCCTGGCCCTATGTGGCCAGCCGCTATTTACGACGCCATCGATGGGCAGTGGCCGGGGTGGCGGCGGTTGCGGCTTCCCTGCTTGCAGGCACAGCGGTGGCAGTGCACCAGGCCGTCGAGGCCCGCGGCGAAGCCGCACGATCCGAAGCCATGTATGAATTCATGCACGGCTTGTTCAACCCGAAAGACACGGCGACTCCCGATGCCGCCCACCGCGACATGACCGTTCGCGAACTCGTGGTCAACGCCGCAAAGTCATTGCCGACGGCTCTGCCGAACGCCCCTCGCCAACGCTTGCGTTTGATGAAAGACATGGCTGCGTTGCTGCCGCTGCTCGGCGCTCCTGAAGCCTCATCCGCGCTGATCGACGCCAACGTGGCGCAGTCCGAACAGCTTTACGGCAAGACCAGCGTGGAACACGCATCCGCGCTGTTGGAACTGGCGACGGTCAAACTTTTTCCGGCAGGCGATCTGGCCGGGGCTCATGCAGCTGCGGATGAAGCCTTGCGAATATTTCAGTCTCATGGGATCGACGATTCCCGAATGCTTTCGAGTGCTTATCTGATGGCAGGCTTTTACGGCACGCAGATCCATCGTCCGCCGCAAGCCGTCGATCTGGTTCGAATCGAAGTGGCAGTCCAAATGCGACGGGCTCCAGCCTTGCGTGCTGATCTCGGTAACGCACTTCGGCTGTTGGCTACCGCGTACGGCGAAGCACTTTTAGAAGAAAAGGCAGCGGCTGTTTCACTCGAAGCGCTTGCCGCCAGCCGTGCGGAAAATGGGGAGCGTTCGACGTCTACCGTCATGGCGTTGTGGGAGGCAGCAGATTGGGCGCGGGTGACGTTGCACCGTGCCAAAGCAGATTCGCTGATGCGCGAAGCCAAAGGCCTCCAAGCGCAGCTTTGGGACGCAGACAACCCGTGGAACGCGATGTGGAGCAAGCGCTTCTCCGACATCAACATATACGGCATCCATCGCGCAGAAGCACTGAGCGAACTCGCGGCCAGCTACAAGATTATTTCCGCCCCGCAATGGGAGGGCAGCGGATTTGTGCGCGGCTTGGTGGAAGAGTCGCTGATGAATTTCGGCGCGCGGGCAGGCCGCGTCGGTGAAGCGAAACGCTGGTGCGATTTGTTCGAACGCGATGGGAAACGCCGTGGGACAAGCAGTGCGTACAACGTTGCAGTTCGCTGCGCGACGATTGCCAACCTCATTGGCGACGAGCGGCGAACAACTCAGCTGCTCGAAGAGGCGCGTGCGGCCGTGCTTTCGTTGGCGCCCCAACAGCCAGACAGCTACCCAGGCCCTGCTCTGGTGGCCGGCGAAGTGTTCCTTGTGCAGGCCCGCCTCACCGAGGCCGCTCAGCAATTCCGGCACGTTCTGTCGACAGCTGCGGCCAACGACATAAACCCGATTGCCAACGCGTGGCTTGGGTTGGCGATGGCGTCGCCAAGTGATGCGCGCCTGCTCGATAGAAAAGGGTTGCCGCTGGCGCTTGCTAATTTGCGCAAACTTGATCTCGAATTCTTTGTCGAGCAAGAGGCGCTCATGGTGGAGGCCTGGGGGCGTGCCAAGATGGCTGCCGGCGACATGGATGGCGCTGTCGTCGACCTTGCTCGTGCTGTAGCGCTGCGCGAAAAGATTGATGATTTGCCCGGCGGTGTGTGGCTAGCGCGTGCGCTGTTGCCGTTGGCGCAAGCCCAACACGCAAGCGGGGACGCGGCGGCCGGCAATCGAAGTGGTGAGCGTGCCGAGGCAATTTTGCGGCGGCAATCTTTGCTGTCGGTCAACGTCGTTGCGCTGCTAAGGGGCTCGTCGAAAGTGCCTTGAGGTTTTTAGTCAGAGCTGGCGTTGTTTGCGGACGTTCCCCGTATTGAACTGCGTCACAGGTTCTATCGGCAGTCTTGTCTGTCATCCGGGTCGCCGACCCGACATCTGTGACGGAGACCATCCATGAATCTTTCGACCCGAATTTCGAACTCACTGACCCTCGCTGCATTGACCCTTTCGCTTGCCGGATGCGGAGGTGGCGGCAGTGATTCCTCCGAGTCTGCCGTAGCCGCAGCGCCGGCCCCTTCTCCAGGAACGACGCTGCCGACCACCCCGCCCACCGCATACACCCCCGACCTCCGCAGCTTCGCGGTCGCCTGGGTCGGCCTGCAGATCGCCGGCACGGCTCTCGATGTTCTGCACATTACCGGCGAAACCGGCAATTGCGGCGCGGGCGGCAGCACGCGATACGACTTCGGTGCAGTCCGGCAAACTTTGTCCCAATGCGTTGTCAGGACGTCACCCGATTCTGTCTACACCGGCAGCTGGTCGGCCACCAACACGACCACCGGCAAGGTCAAGAGCGTGGCCATGAGCAGCCCGTCTTTGACCGTCGCCAATCCCGTCGCTGCGGGTGGCCAAACGCAGTTCGCGATCACGGCGGGCAACGTCGGCGGCCTCGACGATTTCAGCAACGACGCAGTCGACGTGTACTCAGCAGTCGGATTCAGTCTCGAAGCGCGTGTCGGTACTGCCAATGCCTTCTACCGGGTCGGCAGCAATGCGGCCGCAACGGCCAGCCAATCGATTCAGAACGGTGTTGCCACGCTGCTGATTTCCAGTGCGTCGCTGGGTGTCGATTACTCGGGCAACGCCTGGCGGTTCACGGTGCAAAACCTGCGGAGCATCGGCGACAACCGGCCGGACCAGGGCACGCTGATCGTCGCCGACCAGTCGCAGCCGAGCACAGCTGCGACGACGGTGACTTTTGGCACGGGGAATGGTTTGCAGTTTTCGAGCGGTGGCCAAAGCGTCGTGAAGCGCTGGAGCGATGCCGACGTGCAGGCGGCACTCGCCGCAGCGCGTCAATAACGCTTCAGCCGCCCATGTAGGCGTCCAGCACTTTCGGGTCGTGCAGCAGCGCGGAGCCGCTGCCATCGAGCACGATCTTGCCGCTCTCGAGCACGTAGCCGTGTTGCGCGATCTTCAGTGCCTGCTTGACGTTTTGCTCGACGAGAAAGATCGTGATGCCATCGGCGTTGATCTCGCGCAGCTTGCGAAAGATGTCTTGCACGATGATCGGCGCCAGGCCCATCGAGGGCTCGTCGAGCAGCAGCAGGCGCGGTTTGGCGAGCAGCGCGCGGCCGATCGCGAGCATCTGCTGCTCGCCGCCGGAGAGGTTGCCGGCGAGCGCGTCGATGCGCTCGGCGAGGCGCGGAAAGAGTGTGAGTACGCGTTCCAGATCGCTCGCGATCGCGTGCCGGTCTTTGCGCCGGTAAGCGCCGAGTTCGAGGTTCTCGCGCACGGTGAGCGTCGTCAGGATCGCTCGGCCTTCGGCCACCTGCACGAGGCCGCGCTCGACGATCTGGTGCGTCTTCAGCTTTGTCAGCTCTTCGCCTTCGAACCGGATCGAGCCCGACTTCGGTTTGACGAGCCCCGACAGCGCCAGCAGCGTCGTCGATTTGCCCGCGCCGTTCGCGCCGACCAGCGTGCGGATCTCGCCGGCATCGACCTCGAAGCTGATGCCTTGCACCGCTTCGATGTGGCCGTACGCCACTTGTAAATCGCATACTTCGAGCAGGCTCATGCGGCCACCTCGTCGTCGTCATCGCGACCCAGATACGCCTCGATCACAGCCGGGTCGTTCTTGATCTGCGCCGGCGTGCCCTCTGCAATGATCTTGCCGAAGTTGAGCACCGCGATGCGCTCGCACAGCCCCATCACGAAGCGCATGTCGTGCTCGATCATGAAGACCGTGAAGCCGCGCTTGGCTATTCTCGTGATCACCTCCATCAGCGCGACCTTCTCACCGCTGTTCATGCCGGCCACGGGTTCGTCGAGCAGCAGCAGCTTCGGCTGCGTGGCAAGCGCGCGCGCGAGTTCGAGCTTGCGCTGGTCGCCGTAGGACAGGTTGTCGGCGGTGTCATGCGCCTTCGCGTCGAGTCCGACCCAGCCGAGCAACTCGTGCGCTCGGTCGCGTGCGCGCTGCTCCTGCGCGCGAAAATTCGGCAGCGAGAACAGCCAACCCGGCAGTCCGTAGTCGAGGTGCGCGTGCATGCCGACGACGACGTTTTCGATCAGCGTCATTTCCTTGAAGACGCGGATGTTCTGGAACGTGCGGCCGAGGCCGAGCCGCGTGATCTGGTGCGGCTTGATGCCGACGAGGCTCTTGCCGCCGAACTCGATGTTGCCGCCGCTCGGCGCGAGCAGGCCGGTGATCAGGTTGAACACGGTGGTTTTGCCGGCGCCGTTCGGGCCGATCAGGCCGAACACCTGGCCTTCGGGCACCTGGAAGCTCACGTCTTGCAGCACGCTCAGGCCACCGAAGCGCTTCGACACATGGCTGAGCTCGAGCATCACTTCGCGCCTCGCCCGAACCACGACTTGAAGCGCTGCGGATCCCACAAACCCTTCGGCAAAAACAGCACGATCAGCACCAAGATCGCGCCGTTGATCATCGTTCTGAAGTCGCGGAAGTCGCGCAGCAACTCAGGCAGCAATGTGACGATCGCCGCGCCGAGCACCGGCCCGGTCAGGCCGCCGGTGCCGCCGAGGATCGTCATCGTCAGGATGTCGACGCCGCGGTCGAATCCGAACTCGCTCGGGCCGATGAAGAACGTCAGGTGCGCGTTCAAGGCGCCGGCCAGCCCGGCGATGCCCGCACCGAGCGCGAACGCGAGCATCTTGTGCGCATTGACCGCGATGCCCATCAACGAAGCGGCGACCGCATCTTCCTTGATCGCCTCGAACGCGCGGCCGATGCGCGAGCGGCGCAAGCGCCACAGGATCAGCAGCGTGACCCCGAGCGACGCGGCCACATGCCACCATTGCGTGAGCTGCGGGATGCCGTTCAACCCGAGCGCGCCGCCGGTCAGCGAATCGGCATTCAAGATCAGCACGCGCACCACTTCGCCGAAGCCGAGCGTGGCCATCGCGAGGTAGACACCCGATAGCCGCAGCGTCGGCCCGCCGATGGCGAGCGCGACCACGGTGGGCGCTGCGATGCCGGCCGCGAGCGCGACCGGAAACGGCGCGCCGTAGTTCATCGTCAAGATCGACGCGGTGTACGCGCCGATGCCCATGAACGCCGCGTTCGCCATCGCGAGCAGCCCGCACGAAAGCGTGAGCCAGATCGACAAGGCCAGCAGTGCGTTGATGCCGATCGTGAGCACCAGGTTGCTGTAGATCTGCCAAAAGTTCTCGAACCAATCCATGCGTGGTCAGGCTTTCCGTTCGAGCACCTTGCCGAACATGCCTTGCGGGCGCAACAGCAGCACGATGAACAGCAGGCCGAAAGCGACCGCGTCGCGCATCGTCGAGCCGATGTAGGCGACCGACATCACTTCGGCGAAGCCGAGGAAGAGACCGCCGATCAGCGCGCCGCGAATGTCGCCCATGCCGCCCAAGATGATCACCGCGATGCCCTTGTGCAGCATCGGCTGGCCCATCAGCGGGAACACCGCATTCGAGTACAGCGCGATCAGCACGCCGCTCACGCCACCGAGCGCGGCGGCCGTGAACGAAGTCAGGTAGAACAGGCCTTCGACGTTGATGCCGAGCAGCATCGCCGCCTTCGGTGATTCGGCGATCGCACGCAATGCGCGGCCGAGCTGGGTCTTGCGCATCACGATCAACAGCCCGGCCATCAGCCCGAACGACAGCGCGATGATCGCGACCTCGAGCACGCTGATTTGCACGCCCCAGAAGTGCAGTTGCTGGTCGGGCACCAAGTCGCTCGGAAAACGGAGGTTCTCAGCGCCGAACAGGCCTTGCGATGCGTTGTTGAAGAAGATCGCCAGCCCGATCGTCGCGATCATCGGAATCAAGTGCGGCGCATCGCGCCGACGCAGCGGCTTGAGCACGATGTAATCGATCGCGAGCCCGAACGCACCGGCAACGAAGAAGGCCGCGAACAATGCCGCCCAGAGCGGGAAGGCGAGCCGGGTCACTACCTGCAGCGCTGCGTACGCGCCGATCATGAAGATCGCGCCGTGCGAGAGGTTGATCACGCCGAGCACGCCGAACACCAGCGTGAAGCCGAGCGCGAACAGCGCGTACACGCAGCCCAGCGAGAGGGCGTTGACGAGTTGCTGCTCGAGCATTGCGGCGGTGTCTTACTTCTCGATCGAGTACTTGCCGCCTTTGGTGACCGACACGATCGCCGCCTGCTGCGCGTCGTAGCCGGCAGGCTTGCCGTCTTTGCCCATCGCCTGGCGGAACTTGAACGGGCCGGTCGCCCCGAGGTGAGTGACCGCGGGCAGCGCGTCGCGCAGCGCTTTGCGGTCGGTCTCGAGGTTGCCGCTGAGCTTGATCTTGCCGAGCGCGGTCGCAACAATGTTCATCGCGTCGTAAGCCTGCGCGCCGAACTGGTCCGGTGCCGACTTGTACTTCTGCGTGTAAGCGACGACGAAGTGCTGGTTCTCTTTGGTCTGGTTGCCGAGCGCCCACGGGCTGCCGACCCACAGGTTGTCGCTCTTCTCTTTGGCCAAATCGAAGATCTTGACCGAGTTCATGCCGTTGCCGCCGATGAACGGCAGGTCGATGCCCAATTGGCGCGCCTGCACCATGATCGGCGCGCCTTCGGCGATCAGCGCCGACAGCACGATCGCATCGGCGCCGTTGGCTTTGATTTTGGTGAGCTGCGCTTTGAAATCGACATCGCCCTTGGCGAAAGTTTCGGTCGTCGTGACCGGCACCTTCAGGTTTTCGAGCGCTTTCTTGAACGCGTCGTAGCCGCTCTTGGTGAACACGTCGTCGTTGCCGTACAGCACCGCGACTTTGCCGATCTTGGCCTGCTTGATCGCCACGCGCAGTGTTTCGGGCAACACATCGGCCTCGGTCACCGAGTTGCGAAACACGTGGTCGCCGATCGAGGTGATGCCGTCGGCGGTGTTCGAGGTGCCGAACACCACGACCTTGGCGGCCTGCGCGATCGGGTCGGCCGCCTGGGCCGAGTTCGACAGCGTCG